>ENA-OPWY01000249-OPWY01000249.1-human-gut-metagenome-genome-assembly--contig:-NODE-249-length-37613-cov-3.365169_pt1 | contig 37613 bp, 39 predicted proteins | sample MGYA00241515_ERZ502022 | MGnify/ENA primary metagenome ERZ502022 (study PRJEB25962, sample SAMEA2043045) | human gut metagenome | biome: human gut; feature: human-associated habitat; material: faeces...
AACAGGCAAAAGACGGCGTACCGCCGTGTCGGTCTTGACACCGACTTATTTTTATGTTATAATAAAAAGGCTGTTGAATGAAAAAAGACTGTTGAACAGCAAATCCACACGTTATGTATAGCGTTCTGCGGTGCTCACGAGCTTGAACGTGTCAGCATAGCGGAGGAAAAAACCAAAAATCAAGGAGGACACTACCATGGCAGTAGTATCAATGAAGCAGCTCTTAGAAGCAGGCGTTCACTTCGGTCACCAGACAAGAAGATGGAACCCCAAAATGGCACCCTACATTTTCACAGAGAGAAACGGTATCTATATTATCGATCTCCAGAAGACAGTAAAGAAGCTTGACGAAGCTTACAACTTCATTCACGAGGTTGCAGCCAACGGCGGCGAAGTTCTGTTCGTAGGCACAAAGAAGCAGGCTGCTGATTCAATCAAGGAAGAAGCACTCAGAGCAAACGCTCACTATGTAAACGCAAGATGGCTCGGCGGTATGATGACAAACTTCAAGACCATCGAGAAGAGAATCAAGAGACTTGAACAGCTTCACACAATGGAGAATGACGGTACATTCGATCTTCTTCCCAAGAAGGAAGTTGTTAAGCTCAACCTCGAGATTGAAAAGCTCGAAAAGTTCCTCGGCGGTATCAAGAACATGAAGAAGCTCCCCAGCGCTCTGTTCGTTGTAGATCCCCGCAAGGAAAAGATTGCAGTATCAGAAGCAAAGAAGCTCGGTATCCCCGTAGTAGCTATCGTAGATACAAACTGCGATCCCGATGAGATCGACTATGTAATCCCCGGTAACGATGACGCTATCCGTGCAGTTAAGCTTATTGCAGGCGCTATGGCTGACGCTATCATCGAAGCAAGACAGGGTCAGGCTGACGTAACAGAAGAAGTTGCAGAGGCTGAAGCAGAAGCTACAGAAGAATAATCTAAATCGAATATAAATATAAAGGAGAATTACAATGGCTATTTCAGCACAGGCAGTAAAGCAGTTAAAAGAGCTCACAAACTGCGGTATGATGGACTGCAAGAGAGCGCTTGAAGAAACAAACGGCGATGTAGATGCCGCTATCAAGAATCTTCGTGAAAAGGGTCTTGCAAAGGCTGCTAAGAAGTCAGGCAGAATCGCTGCAGAGGGTCTTGTATATACAAAGATTGACGAGGCTAAGAAGGTCGGCGTTGTAGTTGAGATCAACGTTGAAACAGACTTCGCCGCTAAGACAGACAGATTTATCGAGTTCGTTGAGCTCGTTGCTAACACAATCATCGAGAACGATGTTGCTGACGTTGACGCTCTTAAGGAAGTTGTTCCCGCAGGTCAGACAGAGAAGATTGGCGATATCCTCACAGAGAGAATTGCTACAATCGGTGAAAACATCCAGATTCGTCGTTTCAAGAGAATGACAGGCGACCTCTTCGCTTACACTCACAACGGCGGTGGTTCGATCATCGGTTCTATGATCAAGATCGAAGCTGATGATGTAAACGACGAAGCAGTAAAGGCATGCGCTAAGGATCTTCTTCTGCAGATTACAGCAAGTGCTCCTCAGTTCGTTTCACAGGCTGATGTTCCCGCTTCTGTTATCGAAGCCGAGAAGGAAGTACAGCTTAAGCTCGTTCAGAACGAAAATGAGCAGTCTGCTAAGCCTAAGCCCCAGAACGTTCTTGAGAAGATTGTTGACGGTAGAATGAGAAAGTTTGCAGAAGAAATCTGCTTACTCGATCAGCCTTATGTTAAGGATCCTAACCTTACAGTTGCTAAGTTCATCGCATCTGTTGGCAAGAACATCAAGGTTGTTGAATTTGTTCGTTTTGAAAAGGGCGAAGGAATTCAGAAGAAGGAAGACGACTTCGCAGCAGAAGTTGCTTCAATGGTTAAGTAATTATACCGACATAGTCAAAGCCCTGAGCAAACGCTCAGGGCTTTTTGTGTCGGAAAGCCTCGCCTGATTGCTAATCCTTAATACAGCCTTGACAAAATTATTTTGTGGTTAAGACTATATCAAAGGACGATGCGGCTTATGAGCAGGCGCTGAACGGAAAATATCCGTACAGGATAGACTTTAAGGTACTGAACATAAACGATGAGCAGGCTGCCGATCGGCTTCGTACGGCATATTACGAGAAAGAACGCTGTGAGGCGCTTGTAACCGTAGGCGTTAAAACCGTTATAATATATCTGAAAGAGCTCACCGATAAGGCGGCTGTCAAGCAGAAAGCGGTAGATGCAGGATTTGAGATTAAAGCATAAAAAAACCGGATACATAGCAAATGCCCCTCCGTTTTCACGGAGGGGTCTGATGTTATTGCTCGAAAAAACGTTTTATCAGAATGCCTTCTTGTAGATTTCGAGTATCTCGTCGGAGTTGGTTTCTCTGGGATTGCCGCCTGTGCATACATCGTTGAATGCGGCTACGGACAGATCCTTGAGGTCTTCTTCCTTGACATTGATCTCGTGGAGCTTCTGAGGAATGTTTATCGACAGTGACAGCTTGCGTACAGCTTCAACTGCAGCCTTTACGCCTTCTTCATCTGTCATATTCTCTGTACCCTGTACGCCCATAGCCTTTGCTATAGCCTTGTACTTGGGCTTTGCGGGGCTTTCTGCGTTATATTCCATAACGTAGGGGAGCAGAAGTGCGTTTGCAACACCGTGGGGTGTATCGTAGAATGCACCGAGAGGGTGAGCCATTGAGTGAACGATACCAAGACCTACGTTCGAGAAGCCCATACCTGCTATGTACTGAGCAAGCGCCATAGTTTCTCTTGCCTTGGGGTCGCCCTGAACGCTGTCGTACAGTGAGCCTGCGATAAGCTCGATAGCACGAAGCTCAACCATATCGGACAGCTCCCACGCACCCTTTGTGATATATCCTTCGATAGCGTGTGTCAGTGCGTCCATACCTGTAGATGCACACAGACCCTTAGGCATACCCATCATAAGATCGCTGTCTACGATAGCTACTACGGGAATATCCTTGGGATCTACGCAAACCATCTTCTTCTTGTTTGCTTCGTCTGTGATAACGTAGTTGATAGTAACCTCTGCCGCCGTACCTGATGTTGTGGGAAGTGCGATCAGCGGAACACTCTTGTTCTTTGTGTCTGCAACGCCCTCAAGAGATACAACATCCGCAAAGTCGGGGTTAGCTATAATGATGCCTACAGCTTTAGCTGTATCCATAACTGAGCCGCCGCCTACCGCTACGAGTGAGTCAGCGCCCATCTCCTTGAATTTTGCAACGCCTGTCTGAACGTTTGCAACTGTGGGGTTTGCCTTAACGTCACTGTATATTTCATAGGCGATTCCTGCCTTGTCAAGCTCTGCCGTAACCTTTGTAGCTACTCCGCATTCAAGCAGTACCTTATCGGTAACGAACATTACCTTTTTAAGTCCTCTGCCTGTAAGCTCAGGAACGAGGTTTTCTCTTGCGCCTGCGCCGAAATATGAAGTTTCGTTAAGTATAAAACGATTAGCCATTGGTCTTTACCATCCTGTTCTTTGAATTTAAAGCACGGAATATATATTTCCGTTTGCTGTATTCATTATACTACCTTTGGTCAGAAAACGCAACACTTTTCACAAAAGTTTTACATTTGTCACGGGAAATATATGTAAAAGTTACATTAAAGGTATTTCTTGTAACCCGGATGCTTGCCTGTAACGCCGTATTGCTCTCTCATACCGATAAGTCTGTCGATATTGTCGGGGGTAATATCCTTTACACCGCCGAGCAGACGCGCAACAAGAGAAATGTGAGCCTGAAGCTCCATTGTTTCCATTCTGTAGTATGCTGTGATAAGGTCGGCACCTACAGTCAGAGCACCGTGGTTTTCAAGGAGCATACAATCGTGATCCTTTAAGTAAGGTGCGATCGCTTCGGGTACCTCGTAGGTTGAGGGTGTGCCGTAGGGAGTGAGCGGTATTGAGCCTACTCCGATTACAGTTTCTATCATGCAGTAATCATCCATAGGCAGATGAGCGCAGGCAAAGCCTGTTGAAACGGGAGGATGAGCGTGAACCACTGCGCCTACGTCGGGACGCTCCTTGTAGCATCTCAGGTGCATCTTTACCTCTGACGAGGGACGGAAGCCCTCAGCGGCTTCAAGTATGTTGAAGTCATCATCAATAAGACCTATCTTTTCGGGAGTGATGAACGCCTTGCTGACGCCTGTCTGCGTTGCAAGATATTTACCCTCGCCCACCTTTACGGTTACGTTGCCGTCATTTGCGGCAACCCAGCCCTTCTGCCAGAGCTTGTGGCAGATGTCTACCATTTGTTCTTTAATTTCTTCGTACATATTTATATCCTTTCAAGTTGCTACTGTATGCTTAAACAACGCCCTTCTGGAGCATTATGTTTGCGTATACGGCTTTTTCGCCTGTTGCGATTATTGCATAGGCGGTCTTTGCCTGTTCATAGAATTCAAAACGTTCTATCTGACCGATAGCGTTGTTTCCTCTTTCGTCGTGCTTTGCAACGATTGCTTTGTATTCGTCCCATATAGGAGTTTTTGCTGTGTCGCCCGGCATTACCTGCATAAGATTTACAGGCTTTTCAACGTAAGTATCAAGAGGGAACAGCGTCAGTATCGCATCAAGCAGTTCGGGTACGCCGTGACCGTCTGCACGGATAACCTTGCAGTTTTTACCCATACTCTCGGCAGGGAAGTTGCCGTCTGCTATTATTATTCTGTCGCTGTGACCCATTTCACAAAGGGTCTTGAGCAGTTCGGGCGATAATATCGCAGGAATATTCTTAAGCATTATTTCACCTTCTCAAGATAGATTTTATAGTATTTGTTCCATTCGGCTGTATTTTCGGGAGCAAATGTACAGAGCTTTTCCGAAGCGGCTATAATTTTTCTTGCCGTTTCTATATCCCTTATCTCCCCGTCAGCTATAAGCTGAATTGCTATATTGCCGTAGGAGGTCGCCTCGACAGGTCCGCTTGAAACCTCTATGCCGAGCGAATCTGCGGTAAGCTCCGACAGAAATTTGTCCTTTGTTCCGCCGCCGACCATATAGAGCTTTGAAAACTTCTTGTTTGTGCAGTCCTCAAGTTCGTTCACGGCTGTGCGGTACTTCATCGCAAGGCTCTCATAGATACAGCGCATAACCTCGCCGTCATTTTCGGGAACATACTGTCCTGTTTTTTTGCAATATTCCTTTATTCTTTCGGGAATGTTGCCTGCAGGGGTAAATTCGGGAGCGTCAACATCTATAAAGCACCTGAACGGCTCGGCTTTTCTCGCCATATTTTCAAGTTCGGCAAAGCTGTACTGCCTGCCCTCTCTAATCCACTGACGGCGGCTCTCCTGAATGAGCCACAGACCGATTATGTTTTTTAAGAATGATGTCTTTGCACCGTAGCCGGTTTCGTTTGAAACGTTGAGCTTTGCGGATTTTTCATTTATTACGGGAGCGTCAAGCTCTGTGCCGAGAAGCGACCATGTTCCGCACGACAGGAAAGCAAAGTCCTTTTCGACTGCGGGTACTGCGACCATCGCACTTTGCGTATCGTGGCCGCAGGCGGCGATTATCTTTGCGGGCTTTATATCAAGCTCCTTGCAGATTTCATCGGACAGTGTGCCGACTACCGTTCCGCCGGCTACTATTTCGGGCAGAAGCGAATGCTTTATTTTAAGACGTTCACAGCATTCTTCCGACCACGTTTTCGTATTTGCGTCAAAAAGCTGTGTGGTTGACGCTATCGACATTTCCGCAACGGGCTTTGCACCGAGATAATATGCGAACAGATCGGGCATCATAAGCATCTTATCGGCTCTGTCAAGAAGTTCCGGTCGCTCCTTTATTATGCTTAAAAGCTGGAACGCCGTGTTTATTTCCATTATCTGAATGCCTGTCTTTTCGTACAGCCTGTTATGGTCAATAAAACGCTTGCTGTAGTCAGAAGTGCCTGTTGTCCTGCTGTCACGGTAATGCACAGGGTTTTCGAGCAGTCTTCCCGATTTGTCGATCAGACCGAAGTCAACGCCCCATGTATCTATCGCAATGCTGTCTATCTCGCCGTGTTCCTTTGATTTTATAAGTGACTGCTTTATCTCGTGGAACAGGCGGAGAAAATCCCAGTACATTGTCTTTCCGAGTATCACAGGATCGTTTGAAAAGCGGTGGATCTCTGTGAGTTTTATTACAGTGCCGTCAAAAGAGCCGATAACGGCTCTTCCGCTTGACGCACCGAAGTCAATGGCTAGTACGTTTTTCATACTGCCGCCTTATCTTATGTTGCGGTACATAGGACCATAGGCGTTGCAAGCTCTGAAGTCCTGACCTTCCTTATCCATACCGAATGCGTTCCAAGCGGCAGGACGGAATATATCCTTTTCGGGTACGTTGTGCATAGCAACAGGTATTCTCAGCATAGAGCAGAGTGTGATAAGGTCTGCGCCTATGTGACCGTAGCTTATAGCGCCGTGGTTTGCGCCCCAGTTGTTCATTACATCGTAGGCTGTCTTGAATGCGCCCTCGCCTGTTGTCCTCGGAGCAAACCATGTGCAAGGCCATGTGTAGTCTGTACGCTTCCACAGCTTGTCTGTAACTTCATCGGGAAGATGAACCGTCCAGCCTTCAGCTATCTGCAATACGGGACCAAGACCTTTTACAAGGTTAAGTCTTATCATTGTGCAGGGCATTTCAGCTTCTGTTACAAATCTTGATGAATATCCGCCGCCTCTGAAATAACCGAGATCGGCATAGTTCCATGTGGTAGCGTCAAGAATATTGTCAATATCCTTGTCCGTAACGTCATACCACGGCTTCATAACACCGTTGCCGTTTTCATCTGCAGCCTTACCGCAGGCATCAAGGCAGGCAGCACCTGAGTTTATAAGGTGGATAAATCCGCCGCTCTGCTTTGCAACGCCCTCAAGCTCATAGCCTGTGGCTTTCTTTACGGCTTCGGGACTCCAGTATGTACGCACATCGGCGAATATCTGAGCACGGTTTGTGAGTAGCTTCATAAACAGCATTCCAAGACCGTTGAGAACATCGTTTTCTGTAGCGAGAATGTAAGGCTCTCTTGCACCGTTCCAGTCAAACGATGTATTGAGCATAGCCTCGGGGAAGTCGCAGTTGGGGTAGAAGTCTGTCCACTGACGCTGACCCTGGAAGCCTGCGGCGATAGCGTTATGACCTACAGCCTCTTCCTCACAGCCTGCGGGGAGATTTTTGTTGCCGTTCATCAGATCCTTTATAATGCACATCATCTTAACGACAAATTCCCAGTCCTGTTCTTTCTGCTCGTCTGTGCGGCGGAACTGTTCGGGGTTCTTGTCAAAGCCTTCCTTGCACTTTTCACGGGTCCATTTAAGAGCCTTCTGATATTCGGCTTCATCATAAATGCCCTGCGTCATTCGGCGGATTATTTCTACCTCATCGACAGACTCAACACGCATACCGAGATATTCTTCAATAAATGCAGGGTCGATGATAGAGCCACCGATACCCATTGTGATAGAGCCTATCTGTAAGTATGACTTGCCTCTCATCGTAGCGCAGGCAACAGCCGCTCTGCCGAAACGCAGGAGCTTTTCCTTTACGTCCTCAGGGATAGATGTGTCGTCTGCCTCGCATACATCGTGACCGTAGATGCCGAATGCGGGTAAACCTTTCTGTGCGTGTGTTGCAAGTACAGACGCAAGGTATACGGCGCCGGGACGCTCTGTGCCGTTGAAGCCCCATACGCCCTTTATCGTCATAGGATCCATATCCATTGTTTCTGCGCCGTAGCACCAGCAGGGAGTAACTGTGAGCGTTATGTCAACGCCGCACTTCTTGAACTTATCCGCACAGGCTGCCGCCTCGGCAACTCTGCCTATAGTAGTGTCGGCGATAACGACCTTTACGGGTTCGCCGTTTGAATATCTGATATTTTCCTCGAACAGTTTTGCGGCTGATTTTGCCATGTTCATAGTCTGCTCTTCAAGAGATTCTCTTACCTTGAGAACACCTCTTCTGCCGTCAATCGTGGGACGTATGCCTATTACGGGATAATCGCCTATAAGTCTGTTTTCGCTCATGATAAAATATTTCCTTTCTGTAAAATACAAAACGTTTCCGGTGCTTTACACCATTGCCTTTATTTTAGCACCTCTGTTATCTTTTTGTCTTGTTTTATTCTCGGAAATTGTATGACAATATTAACATTTTTAACAGGCAGACTAAAATTTTATAAAATCGCTTTAATTACTTCTCTGTTTGTGCTATAATAAGTACATACTACATAAGGAGTAATAAAGTATGAGAATGTTCTTAGCGATACTTGCTTGTAAAGTGTCGAAGTGTTTACTTAAACTTATCGGAAGAGGCAGCAGTCTGCCGGGCGATATAGCACTTAAAATCTGCCCCGATGTACTGTCGAGAGTGAAGCTGCCCGAACAGGTCATTGCGGTTACGGGAAGCAACGGCAAAACATCGACCGTTGAGATGATCGCACAGGTAATGCGTAAATCTGGAAAAAAGGTTATTTGGAATAAGGAAGGCTCAAATCAGATAGCGGGAGTTACAGCGATAATATTATCCAACTGCACATTCGGAGGTAAGGTAAAGGGCGATGTGCTTTTACTTGAGTCGGACGAAAGATACGCTAAATATTCGTTCAAATTCTTTGCACCTACGCACTATATAATTACAAATCTCTACCGTGACCAGCTTACAAGAAACGGTCATCCCGAATGGGTCTATGAATCGGTAAAGGAGAGCATCAGACCCGAATCACAGCTTATCCTCAATGCTGATGATCCGCTTGTTTCGAGATACGGCAAGGACAGAGATAATGTGATATGGTTCGGTATGGATAAGCAGGATTTCAGCACCGACCACGCTACAGGCGTATATAATGACGGTGCGTTCTGCCCCGAATGCAAGCACAGAATGAGCTATGACTACTATCACTATGCACATATCGGAAGCTATCACTGCGACAACTGCGGACATAAAAAACACGATACGCAGTACACTGTAACGAATGTCGATTATGACAGCGGTATTGTTACGATAAACGGCAAATATAAGATAAAACTGCTGTTCAAGAGCGTTTATAACGTATATAACATTCTTGCCTGCTTTGCGGCTTGCTCTATTGTCGGAATTGACGGTGATGTCATAGCAGACGAACTGTCACACTATTTCCTTAAGAGCGGACGTATTTTGCAGTTCAAACTTGGTATGAACAAAGGTACATTCCTTATCGCAAAGCACGAAAACTCCGTTGCAAGCGACCGTGTATATGATTATATCATAAGAAAAAATCAGCCCTGCTCGGTAATCATAATAATAGATTCGGTAAGCCGTCGTTATTCAACGGGTGAAACAAGCTGGCTGTGGGATATTGACTATGGTGTGCTTAAGGCTGATTGTATACAGCACCTTTATCTGCTCGGCAGACACGCAAAGGATCTTGAAACAAGGCTTTCGTATACGGATATTGATATGAGTAAGGTGACCGTGAACGAGGATATTCCTGCGGCACTTGATGAAATTGCGGCTAAACCGCTAGGCAAGCTGTATACTGTCACTTGCTTTTCTGATAAGGAGAAGTTCTTGTCAAAGGTAGAGCTTACGCACGCAGAGGAGGACATATGAGGATAATTCATTTATTTGCGGATCTGTGCAACCTTTACGGCGATTACGGCAATGTATGTGCTTTAAAAAGAATGCTTGAAAATAAAGGGCAGAACGTTGAAGTTGAATATCAGTCGATAGATGATGAGATAGATATTTCGGGTGCGGATCTCGTGTTTATCGGTTCTGCTACCGAGAGAAATCAGAAGGTAGCACTGGAATATCTGCAAGGCTATAAGGATAACATCAAAGCGGCACTTGATAACGGTACGGTCATTCTTGCAACAGGCAATTCGTTTGAGATGTTCGGACAGAGTGTTACCGACTGTGACGGTGTAAAGCATGAGGGACTTTCATTCTTTCCTTACGAAACGATTGAAGGAAAAGAGAGGATTGTTACCGACAGTCTTTGCGCTACTTCGCTGTGTGGCGGAGATGTAATAGGCTTTGTGAATAAGGCAAGCCTTACAACCGGAGTTGATTCACCGCTGTTTGATGTAAAGCAGGGAAGCGGGAACGGCAAGGATGACAACAAAGAGGGCGTGCATTACGGTAATTTTTACGGCACTCATCTTATCGGTCCTGTGCTGATAAGGAATCCTCAGATGTGTAAGTATTTTGCAGATATGCTTAGTGAATGAACACGAAGAATGTTTCTGGAATCAGTTATATAACGAATTGTCAAAATAAAGGATCTTATTTAAACAACAAAGACACCTAAAAATAGGTGTCTTATTTTTATGCTTATTTTACCACTCACTACCGCACTTATTACAGTGCCACTGCTTATGTCTCTTAGTGCCTAATATACCAAACAAAGCTGTATTTACTGCTTTAGCGGTTAATGAAATTTTCTTTGTATTTGTAGAGTTACAGTAGGGGCAGGTAACAACAGGTTTGGTTGGGGGGATATAATTTATCCTATCCTCTTCTCTCCAACGCTTTATCACTTTGTGAGTTTCGGTATCGAAATCAAATGTTTCTATATAATCCATTTCAACATTGCATTTCGGACACAAAAAAACTCTTTGATCAAGATTTTCAGAACTAATTGGTTTATAACATTTTGGACATTGATAACATACTTTTCTTGTCAAGGCTGCTGATGAAGCTAAAAAGAAAGCTGTTGAAAATGCCCAATCATCGATTCTTTGTACGCCGTCAGGTATAACTATCTCGGTTTCGCTTTTCACTTTTGTATATTTCTTCAATACGCCGTTGCTGATTTGGAATCCTATATTTTCCCTATATCACTATAATTTTCATTTCAGATTCAAAGATTTTCTGATAGCTCTGCTGTAATGAGCTATCTTTTCTGCTTTTGTCATACCGTAATTATATCACAAAATCAGTACACAAAAACGGACAGAAATCACAGCTTCAGGCTGTCCAACACATTCTTACCTTTTTTGAAATGACTTTCTTTGTACTCAAGCAAATATGCGGTAAACGAAACAGCCTTTTTCTCTGTGGCATATTCAAGTAATTCATTAATATTACTCTTTTTGATAACACCGATTGTTTCTAATATATGCAGCAGTTCCATATCATCAGTATCGATACAGAGCTTTACCGCATTTTTTGCAGAGCGTACAATATAAGAACGGTACATTTCTTTATGCTCGTCCGTTAAATCAACGGGATAATGCAGTCTGTTCAGGGCAACTCTGATCTTGTGATGCATTCCCTTGATTTTCGGAAAAAATTCATCAACAGCATTGAAATTGAAGGTAGCGTTTCTTCCCCAGGATGATGCCAGTGTGTAGCAGTATTCGCCTTGAGTACGGTCGGCACCCATCCACACTTTGTACTTTATCTCATCAGTTTGTGCAGAGCGCACAGTCACCTCATAATCGAGCCAGTTATCATGAGTTTTATAGTTGACAACAGATCCTAACAATGAGTTGGGAGAGCCGCCATATTTATCTGAATGACTTTTACACGGCTTTGCATCGGGATCAATAGAATCATAAACCGTTATCTCTTTGCACCGGCAAAAACTGCCTCTCCCGACTTTTCTTACAGTCTTAGGGATAGTAAAAGAAGAAAAATTACAGTCTTCAAATGCACTGTCACCGATACTTATGACCGAATCGGGAATGACTATGCTTGTGAGGTTTCCGCAATCCAGAAATGCACGGTCACAGATACTTATGACCGAATCGGGAATTGTTACACTTATGAGATTTTTGCAATAGAAAAATGCAGACGAGCCAATATTTGTTACCGAATCGGGAATAGTCACGTATTTAAGATTGCTGCAACTTTTAAATGCTGAGCTACCTATGCTTGTAACCGAATCGGGGATAGTCACGCTTGTAAGATTGTTGCATTTTGCAAATGCTCTGTTGCAGATACTTGTGACTGAATCGGGGATTGATATTATACTTTCTTTTCCTTTGTACGCAATGAGAATTCCGTTTTTCAGCACAACAAAATCATCAGGATATTCCGAAAGCCACCTTGTCCCATTAAACGCATATTCGCCGATATCGGTAACAGATTCGGGAATGGTCACGTCTTTAAGTTTTTTACATCCATAAAATGCTGAGCTACCTATGCTTGTAACCGAATCGGGGATCGTTATACTTGTAAGGTTAGTACACTCGTAAAATGCACAGTTACCGATATTGGTCACTGAACCCGGAATGGTTATACTTGTAAGATTACTGCAACTTACAAATGTATGATTACTGATATTTGTTACGGAATCGGGAATAGCTATGCTTTCAAGACTGTTGCAGTCGGAAAAAGCGGCTTCGCCGATACTTGTAACCGAATCGGGAATGGCTATATTTTTAAGGCTGCCGCATTTGCAGAATGCACCGGCGCCTATGCTTGTAACGGAATCCGGAATGCTAACGGCTGTAAGGCCGTTGCATTCAAAAAAAGCATTGTCACTGATACTTGTAATCGAAACGGGAATAGTTACGCTTGCAAGATTGATGCATTCTTGAAACGCACCTTTGCCGATACTTGTGACCGAATCCGGTATAGTCAGGCTATTAAGACTACGACAACCTCCAAAAGCATAATTGCCGATACTTGTCACCGAATCCGGAATAGTTACGTTTTTAAGGCAGGTACAGTTACTGAATGCACCGTCGCTGATACTTGTGACCGAACGGGGAATAGTTACGCTTGTAAGCTTGTCGCACCATTCAAATGTACATACGCAGATTTTTGTAACAGAATTCGGAATAGTTATATTTTCAAGGTTGCTACAGCCGGCAAAAGCCGACCCGCCGATACTTGTGACCGAATCGGGAATGGTCACGTTTGTAATATTGTCGCAGCCCGAAAATGCCCGCTCACCGATTCTTTGTACGCCGTCAGGTATAACTATCTCGGTCACACCTTTCTCTTCGGTGTATTTCTTCAGTACGCCGTTGCTGATTTGAAATTCCATATTTCCCCCATATCACTATAATATTCATTTCAGATTCAAAGATTTTCTGAAACCAAACGTAATGAGCTATCTTTTCTGCTTTTATCATACCGTAATTATATCAAAAATCAGTACACAAAAACGGACAGAAATCACAGCTTCAGACTGTTCAACGCATTCTTACCTTTGCTGAAATGACTTTCCTTGTACTCAAGCAAATATGCGGTAAACTGAACAGCCTTTTCTCTGTGGCATATTCAAGTAATTCATCAATATTATTGTTAATTATAGCACTTTCCGTCGATTTTTGCAAATTTGATACAGTATTTTTCTGATTATTTAAGAAAATTGTTGAAATTTGCTAAATGGTGTGCTATTATAACAATAGTAAGAGAATAGTTGATTCATACAGTAAAAACATAATTCGAGAAGCAAAATACGGTTATCAAAGTTTATCAAAATTTATTCAAAATGAAATTAACAAAGATGTTTGGATATTAAATAATACTTCTGTAAAAAGTATTGAATGGCATTTTTATTGGAGTAAAGTTGCACAAACCTGTGGTCCATAGGTCCGTTGTTAAAAGAACTAACTAACTGTGGAATAGGTAGAGTTGATTTGTCAGAACAAAATCTGTGAATTTTTTATGGAATACTGTATTCTCGATTCTGCAGAACCCCAAAATCAAGGAATAACCACTCTGAGAGTTGCGGATAAAGCAACACATCCAGATATAATGTTAGAGGTAGATCTGGACGTTCCGGTAGAATGCGGAATTTATGTTGTTAAGTAAACTGTTCCGGCAAAACAATAACGTATGATGCTAAAGGAAATCCGCTGACTTACCGTGACTCGCTGTCGTTTAAATGGAAGAACGGCAGACAGCTTGCCTCTTTACAAAACGGCAGCAGTGTGATAATAAACTATATCTATAATGCCGACGGAGTAAGGATAGGCAAGAGCGGAGCAAAAACCGCAACATATACCGTTTGCGGTACGCAGATACTCAGTGAGAGTAGCGGAAGCAACACTACCTACTATCTCTATGACGAAAGCGGTTCACCTGTAGGACTTACTTACAAGGGAACAACATATTATTACCGCAAAAATCTCCAAGGGGATATAATAAACATAACCGACAGCACAGGAGCAAAGGTAGTAACATACACCTACAATGCCTGGGGCAAGATTATGTCAATGACAGGCAATATGGAGCTTGCAGTAAACAATCCTTTCAGATACTAATGTGACTATATTAAGCTTGATGAAAGTAGAACGATATTACTACATTTACAGGAAGAGGGAGATATTTTACAGCAGAGGTATGGCTAAAATTATCATTTATGAAAGCAATAAGCTGGTTATAAACGCAAACACATATAGCACATAAGTGTAATTAAATAAAATTTCAGAACAAAAATGCTGCCATTGATGCTTCTACGCATTTGATGGCAGTGTTTTTATTGCGAAAATAGTACTTGTTGTGCGATGTAAAGTTGATTTTTAAGGTTAAACAATATGTTTTGCTGTTGAATATGCAAATCTAATAAATCACAAACGATAAGCATGAAAATGAATTCATTAAAAATAAATTATTGCATTTCAAGTCAAAAAATGTACATTTCAGGAAAATACTATTGCATTAATGCAAAGAAAATGTATACTTATTCTGAAAAGAGCATGATTATGTTTGTAATTACTCTTTTTGTTGCATTCAAAATATGCTTTAAGCAATTATCGAGCGAAAGCGCATACGAAAGGAATCTGAAAATGGATAAAAAAATTATTTATGTAAAATTGATAAAAGGTTGTGATCCGATAGATCACTTTGAACAATCATATCAGAGAGGAAATGACAATAAGCAAAATTATTATTACAATTTGAACCAAGGAAGTGAAATTGAGGATATTAACGATAATTCCTCGCATTACATTATTGGTTTAATACATAGTAATAAGAAAATCGAACTTGCCTATCTCGGACTTTGTAATAAACACATTAATAATAAAGGCGTAAGTTTAGTATTAGATATAAAAGTTAAAATGGAAAACTGTACTTCTATAGAAAATATACAAAAGCTCTCTGAACTGGATTTGGATTCAGATTTTGGAGATAGTTCCTATGTTTTGGTGGAAGATTCGGAACTAATTGCTAAACAAATAGATTTTATTATTAAAAAACCTCTTGAGTGTTCAGTATTACAAAGAACATATAGTTGTTTAGATACCGAAAAAGACTTACATCCTCTTGCACAGAAAAATCAATATTGTCGTAGGCAATATAATCTTCGTGATTCAATGAAAAATAGAGGAGAATTTCAACGAGACTATGAGCGAATTGTACATTCGAAATCATTTAGACGTATGGTGGATAAGGCTCAAATATTTAGCGCTTCAAAAGGTGATTATTATCGAACGCGCATGACTCATTCACAAGCTGTTGCTCAAATTGCTCGCGGAATAGCTGAGGGTCTGCATTTAAATCTTTATTTAACCGAAGCGATCGCTCTTGCCCATGACATTGGACACACTCCGTTCGGACATCAGGGTGAAAGAACATTGGATGATATTCTGCGTAACAAAATAGAAATAATCCGCAATCCCGAGCTATTTGAAAATGACTATTTCGGTGGTTTCAAGCGCAACTATCAGTCAATAAGAGTAGCAACTATTCTTGAAGATGAGTATGCGGAAGTTAATGGAATGGATTTAAGTTTTCAAACGTTAGAGGGTATTCTCAAGCATACTAAATTAGACAAAAAATATACTCTTGGTGAATTTATACACGGCAATAAAATTGAAGAAGAACTTCATCTGAAACAAGAGTTCTGTTCTACACTAGAAGGACAAGCTGTAAATATTGCCGATGAAATAGCTCAACGCGGGCATGATTTGGATGATGCTTTTTCTTCAGGAGTGATGACATATGATGAATTGATGACATTTTTATCGGTTAAAAAATATAATAAACTCAAAGAAATAGTGAATAATGCCGGAAGCGGTATCACTGATGCTGTTGGCAATGGAAGAAGGCTGGTCGATGAAAGTGAGCTTAAAAATTGCAGAACGGTATCTGCAATTATTTCTTACTTTATAAACGATGTTATCGATACTTCTCAGAAAGCAATACAGCAATATAGAATTAAGGATTTTGAAGATGCTGGACACATTGTTAAAGAAAAATTGGTTTCTTTCTCGGATGAGGCATTGAAATCTTGCTGGTATTTGGAAACAATCATTACAAATAAAGTGATAAATAGTGATGAAATTTCTCTATTTGACAGTAATGCATCTACGATTATTAGTAGTCTTTTTAAAGCTTATTATAATAATCCGCGATTATTGCATAAAGGTACTCAGCGTAGAATTTACATAGAAACAAGACAATATTGCGAAAATGTAATCGACTTTGAATTCGGTAATCATAAAATTATCAAGGAGGAACTCAAACTAATTACACATGCCGATTTATCCATGTTAAGCGAAGAGATGTCAAAGGAATACAAGATCAAAAGGCGAATACTTGTCAGAAATATATGCGATTTTATATCCGGAATGACGGACACATATGCATTAAATGAATTTAATCGTATTATGAAACAACTTTAAAATAACATGCGTATGTTCACTACTAACACCACACCCACTTTTTATTGAATTGTGCTTTTCTGAAATTAAAATAACATAATGGCGGTGTATTGCAATACTAAGCACATTTAATGGCGATAATTCAATAGGAGTATATGGATCAAACTGATGTGCTATAATAAAGTTGTAACACCCCCCAAAAAAAGTGCTATAATCAACACAGGAGGGAAAAGCAATGGCAAGTTACGACGAAGAATTCAAGAAAAGGATAGTGCGGAAGCACATGGGAGAAAGGCGGACGATAAGAAGCCTTTCGGAGAAGTACCACGTTTCCGAGAAAGGAATCGGGTACTGGCTGAAAAAATACCGCGAAGAATGCTCAAAAGATCCTGCTGCAAAGGAAGAATACGACCTCATGAAGGAAAAGACAACAGAATCGTTACAAAATGCGTGTACTCGGTACTGGGCATAAACATGGAGGGTCAGAAGGAAATTCTCGGCACTTGGATTTCAGAAAATTAGTCTGCAAGCTTACTATGCAAGTATTTGTGCAGACCTCAAAAAACGCGGTGTGAAGGACATTTTCATCGCCTGTCACGATAACCTCACAGGGCTTTGTGATGCGATAAACTCGATTTTTCCAAAGACGAAAAATCAACTCTGTATAGTCCATCAGATACGCAACAGCTGCAAGTTCGTTCCGTACAAAGACCGTAAAGCCGTTTGCGCTGATTTGAAGAAAATCTACGGCGCTGTGAACCTTGATGACGCCGAATTTGCAAAGGAAGAATTCCGCGAAAAGTGGGATAAAAAGTACCCCAACATTCTGAAATCATGGGATTAAAACTGGTCTGAGCTTACTGTATTTTTTGAATATCCGCAGGAAATCAGAAAGATAATATATACAACAAATGTTGTCGAAAGCTATCACAGAATGGTAAGAAAATTCACCAAATCCAAGGCGATTTTCCCTACCGACGACGCTATCCGCAAAGTAATCTATATGTGCGTGGCAGAGATTTCCAAAAAGTGGACTATGCCGGTTCGAGACTGGGGACTGGCGTACTCTCAGTTTGCAATTTATTTTGAGGACAGATTTGTGGCATAACTGCATTCGAGGGTTCGGTTCCACCCTTGAGCACCCGAGGTTTACCCGCTTCGGAGATATCCGGCGAAAAGGAAAAACGGCAGCATTTCTGCTACCGCTTTCCGCCGTTTTATCTCACAGCCTGCGTCGGTCGCTCCTCAGCGTTGAAAAAATTTTCAAGCTTATTATGCATTTATGTTCTACTACTAAAATCGTAATTAATTTTGTGAGTGAAAATTAATTCCACGGCACTCTTGACACAGGCACCTATCGCCGTATGAGTTGAAGTAAAAAAGACAAATCGCGCCGCAAGCGGCTTTGTTTTACTTGGCAGTCAAAATCCTATATACGCCGAACCTATATCAAGAGCCTTTCGTGGCATAAACGATTAAAAAATAATACGACTTTGGGGTAGAACCATGCATTTATATATAACCACGCTTTACACATTCTATTCTCTACTATATACAATAGAAACACGAATAACATAGGAAATAAACAATGCAATGAAGCAGATTGCGTTTAATGATGAAAATTTCAAAACTGACATATTACAAAGTCTTTATTTGCATTTCAAGTCGGAATTGTGCATTTCAGGTCGAAAAATGTGCATTTCAGGAAGAAACTATTGAATTTTCATAATGATATCAAGTATACTTGTGCCTAGGAGAGATGTTGAATGATTAATAAAATAGCCAACTGCATTGCTGATTTTGTTTGTGATAAAAAAATGCATGAAAAAAATGATTATGAACGTGCTATTTTGGTTTATGGTTATGAAATTATATTATCTTCTGCTTTATCTTTTGCGGCTGTGATAGTTTTGGGGTTGGCGTTCTGTAAACTATTTGAAGCTATAATTTTCTTTTTAACTTTTTATTTTATCAGACGAAGAACAGGTGGATATCACGCTGATACATATTTCAAGTGTAACCTTATCTTTTTCCTAAATATTATTGCTGTTCTGGTTGTGATTTCGTTCAGGATTTCTTTCGCATGGCAAGTAATATTTAATGTCTTTGCATTTATTTTCTGCTTCCTGCTTATATTGATGAAAGCTCCGATAGAAAATCCCAATAAACCTATATGTAAATCTAAGCAAAAAAAGCACAAAATTATTGCATTTATACTGCTCGGTATTTTAGAATGTATATCTGTAGTTATTATAAATCAGTATACATATTCCATGAGCATCTCATTGGCACTGTTCTCTGTTTCAGTTGCTATGACGATAAAATCACATTAAAGAAAGGAGGATTTGACACACATGAAAACAAAAATAACTGAATTATTAGCAAAAGTCGGAATGAATGCTGCAAAAAAAGCTGCAGGTACAGCTTCACAATTTGGCTATCATCAGGCAAAAGAACCTCAGATGCCGAAACAGAAGAAGTGATGTTATTTTGGTTTACAAACCTTACTGTGATTAATGTTATATTACATGGTTTGTAAACCAAAATTTTTTCTGTTACGCAGAGAAGACAATCAGCTGAAATAAGAACGCTGATAAAAACAAGATTTTGACAGCATAACGCTGTCACGGAAAGCTCATTTTGAGCGGAAAGGAAATTTGTTGTGAAAAAAATAGTAAAACGAATAGCTGCTATAGCAGTCATTTCTTCAACTGTAATGTCATTAATGGCAAGTGCTTCTGCACTCACAAATAGTGAAACCGTAACTAATACAACCAAAATAGGCACAACATCATATACAACCAAAGGTACAAATGATATCTCGACAACCCGATATTCTTTTGTAATTGATCTTTCAACCTATGTAAGTAGCCCAAGTAGTGCAACTGCAAATGAAATTCATACACATTGGCAGGTATATGATTATTGGACAGGCGCTGATATAGGTACGAAGCAAACAGAAGATGGTTATAATACAAACAGAAAGGACGGGTATGACTGCGTATCCAGAACATATTATGATGATATAACCGTTCTTTGCGCTCATACCGCTTATAAAAACGGACAAACACTTATAGCAAAATATACCCAGACTACAAACTAAACAGGTGTAGTAATTTAATAGACCGATGGATTTTATGTCCATCGGTCAACTTATAATACGAAAGGAACAACCATGAAAAAATCTTCTGTATTATTATCGTTTGCTATAACCATTGCAACAGTTTTTACAACGTCCGGCTGCGCTATGCAGGAGTCATACGACAGCTATATACCCGACCCGTTTGAAACATTTGAATCAAACACCCTTATCGGCGACGATATTAAAGAAAACACGGCGGCTCAGAATCTGTCAAAATACTCAACAGGCGGTTATGAGTGTACCGTTAATGAAGGAAAACCGATAGTTTATACGGGAGAAAAAATAACCGTTCCTGTTGCTGTTACTGCCGATGATACAAATGAATATGAGATGTCACTCGGCATATCTGCCGTGATAAACGGCACTGTACAGACGCTGAGTACAGGTGGTATGCGGGAAAGCAATATGCTCATTTTCGAGAATATCGCTCCGGGTGAAACAATCGAGCGGGAGATAACTTTTGACCCTGTTATCAGCAGTGAGGATAAGGGTAAAAAGCAGCTGCCGATTACTTTTTTCGCTCACTTCAACGCCGCATATATACCCGATGAAAGCTACCCCACCTTTGGTATGACTCACCATGCCAATCATTGCCTTTATACCACGATACGCCTTGACGGTACGCCTAAATACACAGATTACAGCTACGCTTCCGATATAAGCAAAGAGCTTATCACAAAAACCCTTTTGGAAAAGTACGCCGATAACACAGGTACTCCATTGAAGACAAGCGGACGAACAAGAGTAAATATGTATCAGAACACAAAGACCGACACGGGCGTTTTACGGCTCAGCGAGGACGGTACATTAAATCTCAATCTGATGCTTTATGAAAATGAAAACAGCGGTAAATACAGAGTTTCACTATACAAAAACAACGAACTAATAACTATAAACGGCAATGACTATATCGAAGCAGAGCTTGTAGACGGATATCTGTACACATATTCCGTACAGCTTGACAATATCGCTCGAGGTGACTTTATATATGCCGCAATACATAAAAACACGGGCGAGAATTTTGAAGAGTATGCTTCATTTGATATGACACAGCCCAAGCTTGTTGTAAACAGCGATTTTGAAGTAAAAGAGCCGGAAAGACCTGCCGGTACAGATAACAGCTCAGATACTTCCGACAGCACTCCGCAGGAAATAATAAACAACGGCGCTGTTGTGAAAAATACATCATTTACAATTAAGCTCATCGGATATATCGAACAGGACGGGAAAAGGCTCGCAGTTATTGAGAATAACAAAGCCCTGTACATTTCCGACATAGACGAGGATAAGCGTGTAAGTGAAATAGTACGTATTGAAGAATTGGAAAAGCAAGGCTATATGACATACTCTCTCGCCATTGACGGCGCTAAGATGGTTATTAAGAAATATGAATATGAGGGAGATGAAGTAAAGAGCGGAGCGTATTATCTGCTAGATAGTGATTTTTCAGCTGTAAGCGAAGTACCTATGCAAAAAAGCGGAGAATTTATCATTGAAGACGGTATTATACTTAACGACTCGCAAAAGCTGATACATGAGGATATAAACGGCAGTACAACGCTATGCGTATGTGATTATAACGGCGAAAACAAAAATCCGATTTACACATTCCCGGACAATTACTATGATTACTCTCTTGCCACAGACGGCGAGCTGGTATTTTTCAGGCGGTGTAAAGAGGGAAGCACTACCGAGTCAGCCGTGGTTATAAATCTCAGCGACGGCAATACCGTAATATATGACGGAGACGGGCTTACCGATGACGGCGGCGGAATAATCAGCAGCGAGGGAGATTATATCTTCTTCCCTGATCATAAAAACACAAGCGGAAAGTTTGTTATCTTTGATAAGACCAAAAAAGAATTCCGTGAGATAAAGACCGAATATAAGACCGAGGGAAGTACAAGCTCGGCACTCTCTCCCGACGGTGCTTATATTGTTACCTCTGTGACCGAGATAAGTGCGGCTGACGGCAAAACTCCGACAGGCACATATTTAAGGATTTATGATACAAAAACAGGTGAGCTGTTCTTTGAAGAAGAGATAAGCGACAGCAAACTGAAAGTAGGCGGAACTCTGCTCGTCGGAAACGAATATGTGATTCTATCCACAACAAACGGCGACTACAGAATAAAATACAGATAACGAAAGGAAATAAGCTATGCAGTTAACACTTGAACATATCACAAAATCCTACACGAAAGGCAAAAAGCGCAAAAACGCACTTGAGGACTTCACGCTCACCCTCACCGAAGGAGTGTACGGACTGCTCGGTCCCAACGGCGCAGGTAAATCCACGCTTATAAATATCATCACGGGGATAATCGGCAAAGACAGCGGAAGCATAGCGTTTTCCGACGGCGGGGACAACAGCTTTTTGTCACATCTCGGCTTTATGCCGCAGGGCATGGACTTTTACCGCAACTTCACAGCAAAGGACTACATAAAGTACATCATGGCGCTGAAAAAATACTCTCCCGACAATGCGGACGAGTATGCCCTTTCTGTGCTTGACCGTGTAAATCTGCACTCGGACGCAGATAAAAAAATCGGCGCGTTTTCGGGCGGAATGAAGCAAAGGCTCGGTATAGCGCAGGCGATAGTAGGCGAGCCTAAGGTGCTGATTTTTGACGAGCCGACCGCAGGCCTTGACGCAAAGGAGCGTATTCGTTTCAGAAATGTTATAAGCTCCCTTGCCGCAGATAAGATAGTTATACTTGCAACGCATATCGTCACCGATATAGCTTATGTTGCGAAGACGGTCGTTCTTATGAACGGCGGCAAAATAATCAAAACAGGCGCGCAGGAAGAGTTATGTTCCGATATTTCGGGCAAGGTGTGGGAGATAACCGCCGAGAGTGACAAGGTGATGGAATATATGAGTCGTATGCGTGTATCAAATGCGGTATCTGACGGCAGTAAATACACTTTACGCATAGTGTCGGACAATCTTCCCGAGCAGGGTGCAAAGACTGTACAGCCTACTCTTGAAGATGTGTGTATTTATTATTTCGGGGATATGTGATATGAAGCTGTTTAAATATGAACTGAAAAAGAATGTGCTTCGCTTATCGGTCTTTATACTTCTGCTTGCGCTTATCGGGGTAAATCTGTTCAAACAGCACGAAACAGCGAGATTTCTCGGCGACAGCCGTATTGCAATAGGCGTAGAGGATAAATCGTCACTCGGCAGAAAAATGTATGAGGAGTACAAGGGAGAGCTTACCCTGCAAAAATTTGAAGCTCTCGGCGAATACCGTGATTATTTGCAGGATTATATAAGCAGCGATGAATACAAGCCTACCGAAGAAGCAAACGACAGATTTTTCACAGGATATGCGATGGGTGATCTGAATTATTCAGAAGAAACTGCCGATAAAATGAGATATGCCTATCTGTACCCAAATCAGATGATAGAGCTGAAGCAAAGAGCAGACGAAAACATTGAATTTTACACCGGCAGAAGTGATTTTGAGGTTAGAAAAAACGAGCTTGTAAAACAGCTTTATACAGGCAGGCGTATTTCCGCATACGGAAACTATGAGGCGTTCAGGCTGTACTTTGATTACGAGTTTTCCTCGCTTGTCATTATAGTGATGATTATTTTTGCTTTTGCGGCGTCGCTCAGCGATGAAAAAGCGACAGGCACGGACAGGATAATACGCTCCTGCCGCAGAGCAAAAAGCGTATTCCTTACTAAGCAGGCGGTAATGCTGCTTTATATTACCGTGCTGATAGTTTTGTTTGCGGTTATGGATATAGTGAGGTTTAGCTCGTTTTACGACGGTTCGTTTATTAATCAGCCGCTTTATGCGATTGAAGAATACAGATATACGCCGCTTAATGTCACGGTATTCGGTGCTGTTATGCTTTCCTTGCTTGGAAAGCTGCTTGCGCTTGTTTTTATCGGAGAAATCGTACTGCTGATTTCTTCGTTTACAAAAAATGCGGGATTTTCGATAACGCTATGCTTTGCGGCTGGCGGAGCGATGATAATCATAAGCGAGCATATAAATCCGCTGTTTTCTCCGCTTTCGCTTTTAAACGCGGAAAGCTGGATGAAGGATTTTAACTGCGTCAATATTTTCGGCTATCCTGTACTGAGCTTTATTGTTCAGTTTGTTATCACGGCGGCACTGATTGCTTTGCTGACTGCTATCTGCTATTTCAGAGCCGGATATATAAGAAAGGAAAAGGGGGCGGTACAGTGATATTTTTATATGAGCTTAAAAAGATACTGATAAAGCAATATTCGCTGTTATTATATCTTATAGTTATTATTTTTGCCGCTTTTTCTCTTATTACGGCACAGCACCAGACTTACGGCTTTGCAACGGTCACCGAAAGGAACGAGTACCTTGAAACAATCACACCGTTCACAGGTGAATTGACTGATGAAAAAGCGGCGGAGATTACCGCACTTAAAGAAGAATATCTTGCCGCAAAGGCCGCTGTAAATGAGCTAAGCAATAAGTACGCAAACGGAGAGCTTGACGATGCCGCTTTTGAGCGAGAGATGGCACAGTACAAGGAAATATTAAAGCGTGAGGAAATCATCGAGCAGATATTTTCACGCTATGAATATGCAGCAGCAGACCCCGAAAAGCGTATGCTGATACCCGCCGGGAGCGTACCTGTTCTCAGCGACACATCGGTAAACTTTCTTTTTTTACTGTGCATAACATTCTGCTGTGCGTATGCAGTAATGATAGAATACTCCGGCAAAAGCAGATACATACTTATCACGACAAAGGGCGGACAAAAAGCGACTATGGCAGCAAAGCTCGCTATACTGCTTTTGCTTACCTCGCTTACAAGTATAATAGTATCCTGCTTTGATCTTGTGCGGCTGTCGGACGAACTGCCATTAGAGTATTGGGAATATAGCTTATGCTCTGTTCCTGCATTTGACAACACCGCAGTAGATATAAGTATTATCGGCGCATTTTTATCCGCACAACTGTTAAAGCTTATAGGCTATCTGTTTATTTGCGTTGCCGCTATGCTTACCGCTCATTTTACCAAAAACTATGTGGCGAGCGTGTTCCCGTTCATAGCTGTGCCTGTGGTAGCCGATTATCTTGCGGAAAGAGACAGTCAGGCTTTGTTCTTGCCAACGGGACTGCTAAAAGGCGCAGGATATTTCTTAGGTGATAAGGCGGATAAGGGATATGCGACAGAAGCCAATACGGTTATATATTTCCATCATGTTCCGCCCTTATATACGGTTATTATGACTGCGGCGGTCGTATTGTTTATTGTTATCGGTGCGGTTATTCTGATAAAGTCGGGCGAGAACAGGCTTAACAGCAAAAGGCATGGAGTGAAGCATATACCGAAGGCAGTTGTTCTGACACTTGCTTTACTGTTTTGCACCGCCTGCGGAAGTACACGACAGGCAGAATGTGTTGATGTCCTCTCAAACACCGAGAACAGCCGATATTCTTTTGAGCTGAAATATGAAGACGAAAAAGAGCTTATCGCAGTCACGGATAAGTCAAGCGGAGAAAGCTTTATTATTCCCGAGGAGACCTTTGTTGATGAATCCTATTCCATCATGTCTATTTATCCGACCGAGAACTATCTGTATTACATGAAGGGTCGTAACTCAGGGGTTTCGATATACCGCATAAAACTGTCCGATATGACAAGAGAGGAAATAATAAAATCGTCAGATACTGCGGATAAATCCATACTCGGACTTACCTTTTCATGGAGTGATACCGAAAACAGATTTTCGGCTGTCCGCTTGTTCACAGATGAAAAGAATATATATCTTATAGATAAAAACGGAATGGTTTTTGTGCTGAATCCCTTTGCCGAGAAAATAACCGACTGCACCTGTATTATTGAGGAGAGCGTGCTCGGCGGATGTATTTTTGACGGTAAAGCTATCTATTATATTGATGAAGACGGCGTGCAGAAAATGTACAATGTTGTGAACAAGACATTTCGGATATAATCATTTAAGATATGAGGAGAAATATCAGCTGATGTTAAGATTATTCCTCGGGTGTTTAGTTTTAATAATTTCTTTCTGCTTTGCAGAAGTAACATGGGTGTATATCTGCGTTGTAGTTATAGAACTATGCCCTAGTAATTTCTGAATATATCTGATATCAACATCCTGTTCCAACAAGAGCGTTGCAAAAGAGTGCCTGAACATATGCGGGGTTATATGCATAGATATACCGCACGTTTGACAACAAGAATTAATCATACAGCGGACGGATTGCTCTGTCAGCCTTTTGCCATATTTGTTTACAAAAAAATATCCGCAGTCCGAGATTTTTTCCGCATAGATAAAGTAATAATCGGAAAGAATAGTGAGTACTGATGTGTTTTCAATAGGTATTATACGTTCTTTTGAGCCTTTTCCGTAAAGCTTAACCGATTTGCCTATAAAATCAACATCTTGCGAGTGCAAATTGCAGATTTCAGCCACTCTCGCTCCTGTTGCAAACAGCAATTCGAGAACCGCGGCATTGCGTATTGCGCAGTTTTTCTTATAGTCGGTGTTTGATTTTTCTATTTGCGTATATGCAAAACAGAGAATCTCACCAATCGTGTCCAAAGGAATGGTTTTTGGCAGTATAACAGGTTCTTTGATTGATGTTTCAATTTTATCAAACGGATTGCAATCGATAATATCCCGAATAAGCAGATAGTGAGTAAACGCTTTGAGCGTTGCCAGCTTTCGTTTAACTGTTTTGGGTTTATAAGATTTATTCAAGTGCTCTATGTAGTTCCATAAGCTCTGCTTTGAAAGCTCCGATGTAAAGCATTGAAACTGTATCAAATCAATACAGTAAGCACTAATTGTCTTATCGCTTAGCTTCTTGTGGTAACGGCAATAATTTATAAATCCGTTGATATGATCGTTAAATTTAAGCATCATGACCTCCGAGTATAACTGCAAAATTTGGGGCGGAGCCCAGTAATTTTTTTTACAGAATAAATTATATAAAGAGCTCAAAGAAAATTCAAGATGCTCCGGCTGCATTTGGGATAGCCTTTTAAATATAAGTGTTAATCAGTTTTCAAGTTTGAAATCAACCTTTTGAGAGTCTTTCATTAACGGAGGGGATAAGGATGTAAAGCTAACATAAAAATTGGTTTTTGATAGCACGATTGGGTTCGTGTGTAGAAAGGGATACGCTTATAAAGCGGAAAAACAGATGATAACTATAAATTATGAGAGGAATTATAATGGAATATGCAAGTTTAGAAAATAAGTATGTATTAAAAAGAATACATAAATCTTCTGATGAAGACTATGTAAAAGCGTTAAACATATACACGAGTACAACTCCTTTAGATATTATGACTGAATCAAATCAAATTACAAAATGGCTTGATAAAGGCGATAGCAAAAAACCATTCGAATTATTGATTTTTTGTTTATATTTAGATGAAGAAGTAGTCGGCTTTGCACAAATTACTTATGTTAAAAGCACGCAAATAGCAATTCTAGATTACATTTCGCTTAAAAATCCTTATAGAGTAAATTTCGTTTTTTTAGCTTTCTTGAGTATGATGCAAAACTATATCAACTCAAATTCAATTCAAGTATCATATTATATTGCTGAGATCAGTAATAAAGACAATGGTATGTCTATCGATAAGGAAAGCGCATTTTACAAGCGGGTTATATGCTTAGAAAATTTTGGTAAAGTTGATTGCAAATATTACAATATGCCTCTAGGATTAGATAACTATGAAAGTGATTTCGAATCATTGATGTACTTAAAATCTAATGACACATTAAACTATATAACAAAAGAAACTTTTTTGAAAATTGTGGAATCGATTTGTTTTGACTACTATCTTGTTTGGTATAGTGAATTTCTATCAGTTGATGAGCAAGAGGAATATAGGAATAGATTAAATACAATTTATGAAAAAATCAAAAAAAATGCGGGAAATAATACCAAAATTAAAATTACATATGCATCCTGTCCACTTTTCAAAAATCTACCTAAAGATACAATTTATGGAATGATCCCTACTCAAGATAAAAAGCAAAAAATAAAAACTCCGATATATTTTATATCTGTTGTATTAATTCCCCTTATACTTGCGTTTTTATATCAATTTATTTTTTCTTTTGTTGGCATAGAATTCAGCTCAATAAGTACATTTACAAGTGGTTTGCTCTGCACATTTTTTACATATTTTGTATCTCGAAAGTATAAAAAATAAGTATTACCGAAAATGGTTTATAATTTAGTGCAAAACAAAATTTGATTTCCTGAATGTTTTCGCAATATTGGAATTTTTCGTGCTATTGGATCTAAAATACTGTATTTACTAGAAGCGTTTTCGTCTTTTAAAAAATGCATTGCTAATCCGCTGATAATATGATAAGGATATAAGTGGTTAATTTTAAAATTATTAGCTATTAGTATTTCCCTGATGTAATTTGGAGAGAACAACCACATCATATGATCCCTACTTAGATAATTTGATATAAAAATGTCACAATTTTTCTTATATACTGAATAACTTAAATATTCATAACTATAACTGCTTTCAAATTCTAAAAGAAGCTGTCCTTTCTGATTTAGCACTCTAGAAAATTCTTGTATTACTTTGCAAGGATCGCAGTAATTTAAAACGCTTCCTACACATATAACGCAATTAAAGAAATCTGAATCATAAGGTAGATGCTCAATATTCCCTTCAATAAAATTGTTTAGCGCTTTATTTTTGTTGGCTGAAATATCTATATTATGTAATTGAACATTTAGCCCATAATCATTTCCGCCAGATCCTGCATTTAATACAATTGATGCAGAAGATAATTTCAGTTTTTGTATTGCTTTTTTAATTTCAAATTGATTTATGTCATGCCATTTATTGTTTTGCGGCCACGGAGAATCTGCTTGATCATAAAATGCTTTTATGTTTTTTGGATCAATGTTTTTCATTTTAACCTCTCATAATTTATAGTTATCATCGGTTAAAACAAAGCCGCTAGAGCAATCTAGTATACACGCACAACATTTCAAGCGCTTGCCAGAACTTGTTATTGCGGCTCCCCTTTAATATCAATATCCAAAGATAAAGTTAATAGATTATTCTTTATGAGTAATTGAGATCTAATATGGATCTTCTGCTATATATAAATAAAAACACACTTGCTGCGTGGCAAAATTTGCCATGTGACAAGCGTGTTTTTTTATTTATCAAACATAAAACACAGGTATGTCGCAGTCCCCCCCGCTATCAATCATAAAAAAGATTGATAAGGAGAAAAGCGGCATGAAATCCGGCAATAAATCAATACGGATTAACGGTAAATCTGTAGAAGTCACAGATGAAGTATATAAGTTATATACAAAATATGACAGGAAAATGCGTTATTTTGAAAAAGACCTTAAACAAGAAAGACTAGTATATTATGAACTCGGAAATATCATAAAAAGAGTTCTGAGCCGTGAAGATTCGCTCGATAAGCTCTTGGACGAATCATTCATGCAATTTGAAGATATCAGCGAAAAGCCGAACAGTATGGAGATAATAAATACCATTCTGCATCCGGTGTTTACTTCTGCAGTTCGTGACGGATATATCCGCAGCAACCCTTCGGACGGCGTAATGGCAGATATTAAAAAGAGCCATACTTGGGAAAAGCCAAAGCGACATGTACTTACCGAGCAACAGCAAACCAAGTTCGTTGAGTTTACGGCACAATCATATAAGTACAAGCATTGGCTGCCGCTCTTTACAGTCCTGCTCGGTACGGGTGGACGAATTGGTGAGATACTTGGTTTAAGGTGGGAAGATTGCGACTTTCCGAATAGTATAATCAATATTAACCACACCCTTATTTATAGGAAGTACACAGACGAAGCATCACACTTCGCAATAACCACTCCAAAAACAAAATCGGGTGTCAGAATAATTCCGATGCTTTCTGATGTAAAGGCGGCTCTCACAGAAGAATACAAGGAGCAGCTTGAGAGTGGATTTAATGAGAGCGTTGTAGACGGGTATTCTGGTTTTATATTCAAATCAAGATACAACACGGTATTATCCCCACATTGTGTTAATTGAGCGAAAGACCGGATAATCAAAGCGTGTAATGCGAAAGAGAAAGAGGAGGCGAAAGCGGAAGGTCGAGAGCCTGAACTGTTACCTCATTTCAGTTGCCACCATTTACGACATACATTCTGTACTCGTTTCTGCGAGAACGAAACCAATCTGAAGGTCATTCAGGAGATTATGGGACACGCGGATATTACAACCACGATGGACATATATAATGAAGCAACAAAGGATAAAAAGATTGAGTCCTTTGCAGGGCTTGAGGGTAAAATCAAGATACGATGAAAAAGGGGGGGCTTGCCACAACACGGTGGCAGGCTCCTTGATTTTTGAATAAGAATATGTTATGCTGTATAAACAAATAAAGGTTTATGCGGCGAATAGTCGGTGATATCCGAGATGTGCTTCTTCGCCGGACAATGAAAACACCCTCGTTTTTTACGACAATTTTTACGACAAATCAAATAAAGTTATGACATCTTATGTGAGGTTATGTACTTTAATGAAAACGGTTTGGATTAACAAAGTAAGGAAAAGAGAGGTTGAATCAGGGCATAAGATACTTTCACTTGAAATCCCGTTAATGTATACCTCGTTTTTTCCGGGATCAAATTCAATATTATTGTTGTAAAAAAAGAATACTTTGTTTTCTATTTAAAACACCTACATTATATACCATTATATCACAAAATAGTGCATTATTCAAGTTAAAAGCCATATTTATGCAAGATGTTTGAAATGAAAATGAATAAGGCCAATTACCGACCATTAGGTGAGGCGGTAATTGACCTTTCCAATTTGAAAATAAAAGTGGTGGTGCTATATGTGGCACCTTTTTAAGAGGTTTTCTCGTCAAGAACATTTGTATTCATTAAAGTGCTACCCGCATAGATGACATACTCCATTTCGCTCTCTGAAGCAATCTCCTGTGCTGCACTTGCCTTTGCCTTGACAACGACATCGTCGATTTTGTTATCACCCTTAACTTCAATAAGCTGTATCTTGCCATCAGCCATTTCTGCAAGGAAATCAGGATAATAATTACGCATACGCTTTGTTTCAGGATCGTAATACGGAATAGACAAGTCACCTTGATTTGCGGTGAACATTCCCGTGAAGAAAACGCTTTTTACAAGTTCAGTGTTCGTGATGTATTGATAGAAGCACTCCTTTTCGGGTTTACTATCAAAGCAGTAAGTATCAGCGTGAAAACTGCGTTCTTTATACCGAGCCATTTCAACGTCATCTCGCCGAATGACAAGCTCGGGCAGAGCACTGAATGTGAAATACTCCTTATCATCAGGTTGGCGGAGCAACAGTAGCTTGCGCTCCTCAGTGATTTTCTCAACCTTTTCTTCCCAAAGCGTGTTGAATATCTTTGGTATGATTATATCATACAGAACATCATTATAGAGATTGACTTTCTCAAGCACGAGGTCAACACCGTCAACGCATTCGTTTAGTATCTTTGCAACTGCTGAACACTTGATGTTAAGGTACTTTGCTATTTCTCCGACAAGCATAAACAAACTGAATTTAAGAGTATCCCTCAAATTGTCGGCATTACGCTCTTTCAGAGTAGTGTCCGCAGCTACAGCATAATTCCGTAGCAAGGTGTAAGATATTCACAATCAAAAACTGCACGATATTAACTTATGTCGCACCATTTTGCACAATTCCGGGATAAAAATTAATGTAATTTTCACCGATTGTTTTTTGCTGTTTCCGCATTGGCAAAACAGACTTCATAAGCTATAATTGAAAAAGGAGTTAAATAAAAACACTCCCGCAGGAGCAGGGCTTTGGCGAGCCTTACTCTTATCCTCAGACGATGCTCGAACATCAATCTGATTCGCAGAAGTGCTTTGTACTGTGCTCATTATAGCACAGCTTACATACATTTGCAAGGGTTTTCAGATGCTTTTCCACGCACGTCTGAAAGCTCTTGTTTTTTATGATATACAAGGCGTAAATCCGCAGTGTATATCCCCACCTGCCCAACCAACAAAGGCAGTACAAATTGAATACCGGTTTTGCCATAACAAGACTTTGCGATGAGCCGTTCCGACGGCAAGCGAAGAAAGGGCGGATACCGAACGTAGCTGTATTGCTGTAATTCGTTTCGGGTGCGTCAAAGTCAAAAGTAACAAAGTACCGTTCAAAATGTAATCAGCACGGCGGAGTAGTTACCGCTACTTCGCTGTGTTATTATATTTATACCTTTAAGGACACAACAAATGCAGTATCCTTAATGGTGTAAATATATTCTGGAGCTAATACCCGGATTCGAACCGGGGACCTCATCCTTACCAAGGATGTGCTCTGCCGACTGAGCCATATTAGCAAACTCCTGACGGTTATTTATTATATCATAATAAATCTGTTTTGTCAAGGAAAAATTGAAATAAAACAGGTGATTTTAAATTGCGTTTTTGCAAACGGTCAGATTGCCTGCAGTTATAGCCGATACGCTCGTCTATATTGTTCATTCCGATATGGATGCTATAACGGCGCAACAACGGATGTTTATGAACACACCGCCGTTGAGATGCAGTTAAATCAGAACAAGGTGACAAATGCCGAGCAGATAGCAATGCTGTTTGGCTTATCTCCCGATGTGCTGTCGGGCAGAGCTGATGACAGAACGTATATCAACAGCATAAGAACAGCCGTACTGCCTGTTGTTTCTGCGTTTGAAATGGCGCTCAACAGGGCACTGCTTCTTGAGAAAGAGAAGCATAACAAGTATTTTATCATAGATACTTCCGAACTTCTGAAAGCTGATATTCTGACACGCTATCAGGCGTATCAGATAGGTCTTGCGGCGAACTTCTTACAGCCGGACGAAATACGTTTCAAGGAAAACCTTGCGCCGCTCGGACTTGACTTTATCAAGCTTGGCCTTAACGATGTGCTTTATGACCCTAAGACCAGGCAGATATACACGCCGAATACCGACAGTCACGCTAAAATTGATGATGCGGGCTTGCAAAACTGCGGTGAGGGTGATATAATAGCAGAAAAGAGAGAAAACCCTTATCACGCCAAAGACGGTAAGTTTACGAATGCGCCGGGCGGGAAAATTAAATCCGTTACGGTCAGCGATGACGGCATAGTGACTACGGTTTATGAAGCACAGGCTAAAACAAAGTATGCACCATCGCCACAGAAAAATCACAGCGGTATACAGGTAAAGCCAAAGACTTATACAAAGCTGCGCGGAGAGTTTAATACCATTTATCCGGGTAGCAAAAAAGGAGAAAGTGGATATATAAGTAAAGGCAAGTATCGTTATAAAGTAGAATCAGACGGAGAGGGCGGCATAATTATACGAAAGAAATGGAGGCAGAATTAGTTATGAAAAAAGAAGAACTGTACGGAAAATATCAATCAGAATATCAAAAACGTATTATAGAACGTTTTGCGGATACAATTCCTGAATATATATACCCGCCAAACGATGACGTTTCACGTAAAAATTATGATGTATATATGAGTTTTATCTGCCTTCTTGAAGCCCCAGAGCAATATCAGACGGCAGATAAAGTCATAGATTATTTAGAAAAAAATCCGAAAGCAACAGTCGAAGATACGTGCAAGTATTTTGACGAGATAACACCGGACGGTTTACCGCCCTGCGCTTCTGAATGGGAAGATGACGAGGACGAAGAATAAAATTGAATATGACGACCGCTCTTTAAGGGCGGTTTTCTTATACCTGTGTGCAATTGATTGCACAAAACTTAATAATTTTACCACTCCACGAGGGCGGTATTTTTATACCTGAAATATGAAAGTGAGGTTTTTAAACATGAACAAAATTAAGAAAGTTATTATTGCCGCAGTCAGTGTTTTACTGTCAGCGGTTCTTCTGTGTGGTTGTACCGAAGCGAGTAGAGTAACATACAATGTGCAGAAAGAAGCTGATAATTTCAATGTCACAAGGCGGCTGTCGGTTATAAACGCAAGAAGCGATAAACCTGTACTTGAAATTATCGGCAACTTTTCTCTTTCAAACAACAGCAAGAATGAGCTGGTTGTAACAATAGAAACAGCTCCAAATGTGTATAAAGTTGATTATGTGTATCTTAACGACTGGACAATGTACACTGTAGAAGATGTAAGTGGAGCATACGTTGACAAATATCATTACGAGATCAATTTCTTGCCTGAAATGATTGTGCCGATTACATTCACAAGCAAAGACTGATAATTTTACCACTCTGCAAAGAGCGGTATTTTTATACCCACAACACAGAAAGGAGTGATAAAAATGAAAATCGAAATCCGTTCCGCTGATCTTATGCACATCAGCGGATATGTAAACGCTGTCGAGCGTGACAGCAAGCAGCTTCCTGCATCAATGGCACCGGGTATGACAACACCGTTTGTTGAACGTATCGTAAGCGGTACGTTTGCGAAAAGCCTTAAAGATCATCCAAAGGTCGAGTTGAGGTTCAACCACAGCAAGGTGCTTGACACTACAGACGGAACGCTTAAACTGCGTGAGGACAGCATAGGACTTCACGCAGAAGCCGACATCACCGACAGAGAGGTAATCGCAGAAGCGAGAGCAGGGCACCTGACAGGGTGGAGCTTCGGCTTTTCGGGAGCACAGGCGCACCTTGAGCCGTGTGACGAGGGAGTTCAGCGCAGAATGATTACGGGATTGACACTGCACGAGGTATCAATTCTCAACCGCAACCCCGCTTACATCGCAACGTCAATAGAAACGAGAGGCGAGAAAACGACCGTGACGGAACAGCGCAGTGCCGGAAACGATACGGTCGAGGTAACAGGTGAAATCCGGGAGTTTATCCCCGATTACAACAAGGAAATAGAAATCTTACAGCTTATGTCGGATTACTCCGACGGAAAGGAAACAGTATGAATTTAAAAGCACTCATCGAAAAGAGAAATGCTCTTATCGCCTATATGAAGTCACTCTGCGATAAGGCTACAGCAGAAACAAGAGCGATGACAACAGAGGAGCAGACAGACTATGACGCTAAGAAGTCGGAAGTCGAAGCGCTGAACAAGACGATCCGCTCAATCGAGGAGCAGAACGCTCTTAATCTGAACTCCGCAAAGGCTGACGGCACAGCAACCGACAAGGAGCAGGCGGAAACAAGAGCCTTTGAAAATTATCTGCGTACAGGTCAGATAGTCGAAACAAGAGAAGATGTCAATCTGACAAAGGGCGATAACGGCGCAGTTATCCCTGCGACTATCGCCAACAAGATAATCCGTAAGGTTATCGACATCTGCCCTATCTATCAGATGGCAACAAGATACACGCTCGGTGGCACTCTCTCGATTCCCTATTATGACGAAGAAACGCAGGCTATCTCAATGGCGTATGCCACAGAGTTTACGGACCTTGCAAGCACATCGGGCAAGTTCCTCAGCATCGAGCTCAAGGGCTATCTTGCAGGCGCACTCTCAAAGGTTTCAAGAAGCCTTATCAACAACTCGCAGTTTGACATCGTTTCATACGTTATAAACGAGGTTTCGATTGCGGCAGCAAAGTGGATCGAAAACCAGCTTATCAACGGCACAGCAAGCAAGATAGACGGTCTTGCCGCAGGCGTTACACAGGTGGTAACGACCGCATCGGCGACAGCTATCACAGCAGATGAGCTTATCGATCTGCAGGAAACGATCCCCGACGTATATCAGGATAACGCCTGCTGGATTATGAATAAGGCTACAAGAACCGCTATAAGAAAGCTCAAGGACAACGAGGGCAGATATATCCTTAATCCCGATGCAACGGCAAAGTGGGGCTATACACTGTTTGGCAAGCCCGTATACACAACAGACAGCGTATCGGCTATTGCTTCCGAAAAGACAGCTATCTACTACGGCGATATGAGCGGTCTTGCCGTTAAGACCTCCGAAGATGTGTCTATCCAGGTACTTAACGAAAAGTACGCAACACAGCACGCTGTCGGCGTTATCGCATGGGTGGAGATTGACGCAAAGGTCGAGAACGCTCAGAAGATAGCCGCCCTTAAGATGAAGAAAGCAGGAGGCTAATAACCTATGACAGTAAAGGCAACGACCAACTTTTCAGGCACCGTCAGTATGGCAAAGGGCGAGGAGCGTGAGCTCCCTGCCGGTCCTGTGCTGAACGACCTGCTCTCCTGCGGGTACATAGTGCCTGTAGACAAGGAGGAAAAAAGTGAAGCTAAGCGAGGTAACAAGCGCAAAGATTAAAGCATTCTGCGGTGTCAGCGATGACGAGGACGGAATGCTTGAAATCTGTGCCGGAGCGGCGAAATCCTATATCAAGAGCTATACGGGGCTTGACGATACTCAGATAAACGAATACGAGGACATCACGGTGGCTTACTTAGTGCTTATAAACGATATGTATTCCTCTCGTGACTTCTCGTCCGACAGAGCGTCACAGAACCCCGTGACCGCTCAGATACTCGCCCTGCACAGCATAAATCTGCTGAACGGAGTGAATGAGAATGACATTTAACAGAAAAATCACGCTCATATCCTCCGAGCAGAAAAACGGCTCGCAGGGCAAAGCGGACAGGGCGGTAAAGACCGTATACGCAAAGGTTTCCGAGCCTGGCGTAACGGCAAAATATGCCGCCGAAACAGCAGGGTACAAGTCGGAACTTACGGTGTATATGTGGAGACGTGAATACAGCGGTCAGTCTGTCGTACAGATTGACGGCAAGCGGTATCACGTCGAAACAACCGGAGCGGCCGACAGCGACCTGCATATAAAGCTGATACTGGCGAGAGGAGGCTGACAATGATAACAGAAAAGATTGATTCGGCACTCTCGGCGGTATTTGAGCATTTTTACAGCTATATGCCTGAGTTTGAGGACGGCGAAGAGCCGGAAAAGTATGCGGTGTACAATTTATCGTACAGGGATACGTTCTACAGCTCCGGCAGGGCAAATATACGGCAGTATGCGTTGTCTGTGAGCGTTTTCTCTCCACAAGCAGACATTGAGCTGTATGACAAAACGCAGACGGCGATAGAGAATGCAGGCGGTGTATTTACCGGCACTACCGATCTGTCGCAGTTTAATGTTTATCCCAACAGAAAAATTTTAGTCATGGAGTTTACGCTCTATGAGGAAAGGACATAACTATGGCAAAAGTAATACAGGGTACAGATCGTAAGTCGGCTGTGTGCACTAAGCGTTTTGCGTATGCACCGCTGACAACGGATAACGCCGATACGCTGGTATACGGTGACGTGACCGAGATCAAGGACATACTCATCACAACAAAGTACACGCCTAAAATGAACAGCGCATCGCAGTATGCGAGCGGCGTTGAGGTTGATAGCTATGTAGCTAAAGCAGGCGGTACGCTTGACGTAACAATTGTGAACACAAACTCCGCTGACGAGGTGGCACTTTTCGGTGCAAAGGTAAATACGTCAACAGGCGTGCTTGAAAGCGGCAAGGACGATGTTGTACCCGATGTAATGTGCATCTACAGCACTATGACATCAGACGGCAAGATAAACCTGTATAAGTTCCCCAAGTGCAAGTTCGCTTCGCAGGGCGAGAACGTACAGACGACTGATGAGAACGGCGTAACATTCAACAGCCTTGCACTGCAGGCAAACTACAAGGCGCTTATCAACACGGGTGTTGATAAGTACTGCGTAAAGGGTCTTGATCCCGTTACAGACAAGGCGAGCATTGACGCATGGTTTGCGACCGCTTCGGGCGTTATTGTAGCTGAAGTGTAAAAAAGTACAGATATGACGGGGCGGGAAACTGCCCCGAAAATTATCTATAAAGGAGATTCGATGTGTTCACAGAACTTTTAAACAAGAAAATTTACATCACAGATACTTTATATCTGCG
>ENA-OPWY01000286-OPWY01000286.1-human-gut-metagenome-genome-assembly--contig:-NODE-286-length-34864-cov-2.603551_pt1 | contig 34864 bp, 33 predicted proteins | sample MGYA00241515_ERZ502022 | MGnify/ENA primary metagenome ERZ502022 (study PRJEB25962, sample SAMEA2043045) | human gut metagenome | biome: human gut; feature: human-associated habitat; material: faeces...
TATTAAATGCTTTTTTACATTAAAACAAAAAAGGATTAAAACAAATATAATATTTGTTATTGAACATATAGAAACCAATATAAAGGAGAAAAAATTATGGCAAAAATAGGTTTTATAGGTATGGGTAATATGGGATATGCAATGCTTAGTGGGTGTTTAAAGAAGTTTTCTACAGAAGATTTGCTTTTTACAGATGCAAATACAGAAAGAATGACCAGTGTAACAAATACAACAAAGGTAAATCATGTTGATTCAAATGCAGAGTTAGCAAATAATGTTAAATATATTGTGCTGGCGATAAAGCCACAGTATTTTTCAAGCGTAGTTAAAAACATTGAAAATGTAGTTACAAAGGACCATGTTATTATTTCAATAGCACCAGGCATTAGCAGAGAAAGCTTAAAGGATTCCTTAGGCTATGACGCAAGAATAGTAAGAGCAATGCCAAATACGCCTGCATTATTAGGTGAAGGAATGACTGGTGTATGCTATGATGCAGCATTATTTACATATGAGGAAAAGGAAATAATTGCAGCTATTTTCCAGTCTTTTGGAAAATTCAGATTAATTGAAGAAAGATTAATGAGTGCAGTTACCTGTGCTAGCGGAAGCTCTCCTGCGTATGTATATATGTTTATTGAGGCAATGGCAGATGGAGTAGTTAAGCATGGCCTGCCAAGAAATGTAGCATACGAAATGGTTGCACAAACTGTTTTAGGAGCTGCTAAAATGGTATTAGAAACAGGAAAACACCCAGGAGAATTAAAGGATATGGTCTGTTCACCAGGAGGAACAACTATAGCAGGTGTAGCTGCATTAGAGGAGGCAGGCTTTAGAAACGGAATTATTAAGGCTTGCGATGCTTGCTACGAAGTATCTGAAGGCTTTAAGAAAAAGTAAATTAGTAAGGAGTAAAGGTATATGGAAAAGTTAGAAAGAATTAGCAGAACACTTATACACAAGGGTGCAGTAATTGAGTATTACGAAGATAAGGTAAAGGATGAAAATGGTCTGGTAAAAACCTATGATAGTATTATTCATAAGGGTGCTGCTGCTGTTGTGGCAGTAAAGGATGATGGAAAAATATTAATGGTAAAGCAATATAGAAACATATTAGACAGATTTACCATAGAATTACCAGCAGGCGGAAAAAATACTATTGATGAGCCGACTATACAATGTGCAAGTCGTGAGCTGGAGGAAGAAACTGGATATAAGTCAGAGGATTTAGAGTTATTATTAAGTATAAAAACTACAGTTGCATTTTGTAATGAAGCCATAGATATTTATTTGGCCAGAAATCTAAAACCTTCAAAACAGAATCTTGATGAAGGTGAGTTTATTGATGTATACGAATATGATATTGAAGAACTTATAGAAAAAATCTATAAATGTGAGATACAGGATTCAAAAACTGTTTGTGCATTACTTGCCTATTATAACAAATATGTAAAGAATAATTAATTTTAATTTGCATATATTTTGTCTAAGGAGATGAAATGTATGCAAATTTTTTTTATTAGGAACAAAATCAAAAAGAGAAAGCTAATTAATGTTGATGGGGAGTGCTTTGTAAGAGAGAAGAAAAGTATTAATAGGGAAAATCTAAGAATTATTCTGACAGTTTTTTTATGTGAACTTATAGCAACGCTGTTTATTACATATGTAAGTCGTAAGCATATTTTTGATATAGAAATATATAAAACCTATTTTATTAAAAGAGTTAATTATGAAAATATAAATAATGATAAATACTGTATTTATTTGTTTATGGAATATATAAAAGAAATAGTAGTTCTTGAACTGTTGAATTTTACTAAGTATAAAAAAATAGTCGACTACTTATATCTTATATATAAAACACTTACACTAAGTATTGCACTTGGAATTTTTGTATTAATATACGGAATAGTGGGACAATTAAAGTTTGCATTAACACTGCTTCCGCAAGGATTAATATTTTATGGCTTTGTGTATTTATTTGTAAAAAGCTGTTTAAAAACTGATATTACCTATAGCAAAAAAAACATTGGAAAAATTCTGTTGTATTTATTTATGGGAGTAATGATTTCTTTTGTCACAGCATTTTTAGAGTCAAAATTCAATTTAAAGATAATTTATAGCATTTTCAGAGTTTAAAGATAATTTATAACATTTTTAAATATTGATTTTAAATACCATAAAGTATATAATTAAGACAAAGTTGTGCAGTGAAGAATGGAGATAGTTATGGAACAAAAGATAGAGGATTTTCTCTCCTTTTTACAAGATTTTAAAAGTATAACGAAAAACACGAAAGAGTCATACAGAAGAGATTTAAACAATATGGTTACCTTCTTTAGAAAATCAGGGATTGATTCTTTAGATAAAGTAACCCTTACAAATGTAAATTCATATATCTTATATTTGGAGAAGGAAGGAAAATCACCATCCTCTGTTTCGAGAAATATATCCTCAATGAGAACTTTTTTCAGATATTTGCTAAACGAGGGTGTAATTACCAAAGACCCTACTATGCTGGTTACTATGCCTAAAATTGAAAAGAAAAAGGCCAAGAGGGTGTCGGAAGATAATATACAAAGACTTATTTTAACTCCACCACAAAACGAGCCTAAGGGCATTAGAGATAAAGCTATGATTCAGCTTATTTATGCTACTGGAATAAGAGTAAGTGAGCTGGTTACCCTTTCTACTGATGACATTAATTTAGAAATGAGATATATAATTCTTAAAAATAGCAAAAAGGTAAGAGTTGTTTCTTTTGATACGAAAACTAGAAATATTATTAAAAAGTATTTAGAAGACAGCAGAAAGCACTTCGTTTTTGCTGAGGGTAAGGATAGTAATATTTTATTCCTTAACTGTAACGGAAAAGAGATGTCCAGACAGGGTTTTTGGAAAATTATTAAAGGCTATGCAAAGGAAGCTGGTATAGAAGGAGAGATTTCCCCACATACATTACGAGGCTTAGTAGAACAGGACTAAAGAGCAATATATAAAGAGGAAGGTGATAACTATGGGAAAAGTATTTAAAAGAGTTATATGGATAATTATCGATAGTGTGGGTATTGGTGAATTGCCAGACGCAGATAAATTTGGTGATGTAGGTGCGGATACCTTAGGACACATTTACTGCACAAAGGGCTTAGAAATTCCAAATATGGACAAGCTGGGGCTTAAAAGTATTGTTGATACCAAATTATATTCTAAGGATAATATTCCAATAGGTGCATACGGAAAAGCTAAGGAAATATCAAATGGCAAGGACACTACAATAGGTCATTGGGAAATGATTGGCGTATCTATGAAGGAGGCATTTCCTACTTATCCAGACGGATTTCCGGAATATATTATTAATAAGTTTGTTGAAAAAACAGGTGTGCCAGGTGTTTTAGGTAATTGTACGGCATCTGGAACAGAGATTATTAAGACCTATGGAGAGGAGCATATAAAAACCAAAAAGCCAATAGTTTATACCTCGGCAGACAGCGTTTTTCAAATTGCATGCCATGAGCAGGTTTATTCTCCTGAGGAATTATACAAAATGTGTCGAATTGCCAGAGAAATATTATGTGGCAAGGATGCAGTCGCAAGAGTTATAGCAAGACCGTTTACTGGTCAATATCCATATGAAAGAACTGCCAATAGAAGAGATTTTTCTGTAAAGCCAGATTCAAATAACACATTAGTGAAGCTGAAGGAAAAGGGCTATGAGGTCGCTGCTGTTGGAAAAATAGAGGATATTTTTGCAGGAAGCGGCATTACTAAGGCAGTCCACACAAAGGATAATGAGGACGGCCTAGATAAGACAATAGACTTCTTAGGCAAAGTTAAGGAAGGTTTGATTTTTACTAATTTAGTTGAATTTGACTCAAAGTGGGGTCATAGGCGAGATGTAGATGGATATAAAAAAGGTCTTGAAAGCTTTGATAAAAGACTTGGTCAGCTAATGGAGCTTATTAATAATGATGATTTAATAATTATTAATGCAGACCACGGCTGTGACCCAACCTTTAAAGGAACTGACCACACAAGAGAATATATACCAGTACTTATTTACTCAAAATTGTTTAATAGTCCAGTAAATCTTGGCATATTAAATTCCTTTGCAGATATAGGTGCAACCATAGGAGAAAATTTTGGACTTTCACCAATACCTGTAGGAAGCTCCTTCCTGTCTAAGCTTGAGGAGGTGTGTCATGAACATATATGATATTCTTTCTAAGAAAAAATATGGACAAGCTCTTACAAAAGAAGAAATACAATTTGCAATAAATGGATATGTAGACGGAGTTATAGCCGATTATCAAATGTCAGCCTTATTAATGGCAATATGTATTAATGGCATGAATGAGGACGAAATTTTTAATCTGACTATGACTATGCGTGATAGTGGTGATATTTTAAGTTTAGATGAAATTGACGGAATTAAGGTAGATAAACATAGCACAGGAGGGGTAGGAGATAAAATTTCCCTTATATTGTCACCAATGCTGGCTGCACTAGGCGTAAAAGTTGCAAAAATGTCCGGAAGAGGTCTTGGACATACAGGAGGCACTATAGATAAGCTGGAAAGTATTAAAGGCTTTTCAACTACACTTTCAAAGGAGCAGTTCATCAGCAATGTTAATAATATTGGTATGGCTATAGCTGGTCAAAGTGCAAACTTAGCACCTGCTGATAAAAAGATTTATGCCCTCCGTGATGTTACAGCAACCGTAGACTCTATCCCCCTTATAGCGAGCAGTATTATGAGTAAAAAACTGGCATCCGGAGCAGATGCTATAGTGCTGGATGTTAAATGTGGCAATGGTGCATTTATGAAGGATATTAATAATGCCATAAAATTAGCAGACACTATGGTTGCTATTGGCAAAAAGGCTGGTAAGGAAATGGCTGCTGTTATTACAGATATGAATCAGCCATTAGGAACCCACATTGGCAATGGTCTTGAGGTACTTGAGGTTATAGATACACTTAAAGGCAATGGAAATGCTGATATATTACAGGTGACTTATGCGCTAGGAACAAAAATGCTGATATTTGCCAAAAAAGCTGAAACTGAAGCAGAGGCTCTTGAAATGCTAAAAGGCACTATAAAAGACGGCAGTGCCTTAAAAAAATTTACAGAATTTGTTGCTTTACAGGGCGGTGATACAGAGTATATAGTGAATAGCGAAAAGCTTATTAATGCAAAAAACATTAAAACCATAACCGCAAAAGGAGAAGGCTATATTACAAATATATTAACTGAAGAAATCGGAAGAGCTGTACAAATTTTAGGAGGTGGCAGAGAGAAAAAAGAGGATTTAATCGACCCATCAGTCGGAGTTGTTATGAACAAAAAATTAGGTGATTATGTAAGACTTGGAGAAAGCATATTTACCTTATACGGAAACAATGAAGAAAAAGAGCTTATGGCAGTAGAAAAACTTGAAAATTCTATTACCTATGGCAAAGTAAAAATTAAACAGCCTGATATAATCAAAGCTGTTATATAACTTGTTTTATTTTTATGAAAATGATATAATAAAAACAATGCTTAAAGGATAATCATTTAAGAAAAATGGAGGTCAAGCGATATGGCAAGAAAAATGAAAACTATGGATGGTAATACAGCCGCTGCACATGTTTCATACGCATATTCAGATGTAGCTGCTATCTATCCAATTACTCCTTCATCCGTTATGGCTGAATTATCAGACAAATGGGCAACAGAAGGAAGAAAGAATATTTTTGGACAAGAAGTATTAGTTCAGGAAATGCAGTCTGAAGCAGGTGCTGCAGGTGCAGTTCATGGTTCTTTAGCTGCAGGTGCTCTTACAACCACCTTTACAGCTTCACAGGGACTACTTCTTATGATTCCAAATATGTACAAGATTGCAGGCGAATTATTGCCTGGAGTTATTGATGTATCTGCAAGAGCATTAGCATCTCATGCACTATCAATTTTCGGTGATCATTCAGATGTATATGCTTGTCGTCAGACAGGTTTTGCAATGCTTTGTAGTTCTGGTGTTCAGGAGGTTATGGATCTTACTCCTGTAGCACATTGTTCAGCAATTAAAGGAAAAGTGCCATTCATAAATTTCTTTGATGGATTTAGAACATCGCACGAAATTCAAAAAATTGAGGTTTGGGATTATGAAGACCTTGAAGATATGGTAGATAAGGATGCAATATTAGAATATAGAAATCACTGCTTAAATCCAAATCATCCAGTTCAAAGAGGCTCAGCACAAAATCCTGACATATTCTTCCAGGCAAGAGAGGCTTGTAATGAATATTATGATGCTCTTCCAGGCGTAGTAGAAGAATATATGAATAAAGTAAATGCGAAAATAGGTACAGACTATAAATTATTCAACTATTATGGTGCAAAGGATGCAGAACATGTAATAGTTGCAATGGGTTCTGTTTGTGAAACTATTGATGAAACTATTGATTACCTTGTAAAACAAGGCATGAAGGTTGGCGTTGTTAAGGTCAGACTTTACAGACCTTTTAGTGCAAAGCATTTAATAGATGTTATTCCAGATACAGTAAAACAGATTAGTGTATTAGACAGAACAAAAGAGCCAGGTGCTTTAGGTGAGCCTTTATACTTGGATGTAGTAGCTGCCCTTAAGGATTCTAAGTTTAGCAGCGTTCCTGTATTTACAGGCAGATATGGTCTTGGTTCAAAGGATACAACACCTGCACAGATTATTGCAGTATATAAAAACACAGAAAAGAAGAAATTTACAATAGGTATTGTTGATGATGTTACAAACCTTTCATTACCAATCGAGGAAAATCCTGATACAGCTCCAGCATCTATTATAAGATGTAAGTTCTGGGGACTTGGTGCTGACGGAACTGTTGGTGCAAACAAGAACTCTATCAAGATTATCGGTGATAATACAGATATGTATGCCCAGGCATATTTTGATTACGACTCTAAGAAATCCGGTGGAGTTACAATTTCCCACTTAAGATTTGGTAAAGAGCCAATTAAATCAACATATCTTATTAGCAAGGCAAACTTTGTAGCATGTCATAATCCAGCATATGTTAGAAAATATAATATGGTACAGGATTTGAAAGATGGTGGTACTTTCTTGCTTAACTGTAGCTGGGATATGGAAGGACTTGAAGAGCATTTACCAGGACAGGTTAAAAAGTATATTGCTGATCACAATATCAAATTCTACATAATTGATGGTATTAAGATTGGTAAAGAAATCGGACTTGGTGGTAGAATTAATACAGTATTACAGTCAGCCTTCTTTAAATTAGCAAACATTATTCCGGAGGACAAAGCAATCGAGCTTATGAAAGCAGCAGCTAAATATGCTTATGGCAAGAAGGGCGATGCTATTGTTCAGATGAACTATGATGCGATTGACCGTGGTGCTAAGGATGTTGTTGAGGTTAAAGTACCGGAAAGCTGGAAGAATGAAGCAGAAGAGCCTCTTGGCAGGACAGTTACAGGTGACAGACAGGATGTTGTTGATTTCGTAAACAATGTTCAGGTTCCAATTAATATGCAGGAAGGTAAGAATTTACCTGTATCTACATTTAAGCCATATGTTGATGGTACAACCCCTTCAGGTGCAGCTGCTTTTGAAAAGAGAGGAGTTGCTATTGATGTTCCAGAATGGAATCCAGACAACTGTATCGAATGTAATTTCTGTTCATATGTTTGTCCTCATGCTTGTATCAGACCAGTAGCAATGACAGAAGAAGAAGCTGAAAACGCTCCAGCAGGAACAAAGACAAAAGATATGATGGGTATGCCAGGCAAGAAATTTGCTATGACAGTATCTGTATTAGACTGTACAGGCTGTGGCTCTTGTGTAACTGTTTGTCCAGGTATGAAGGGCAATAAGGCTCTCGCAATGAAGTCACTTGACAGCCAGTTAGACGAACAGCCGGTATTCGATTATGGACAAAAGCTTCCTAAGAAGCCAGATGTATTAGAAAAATTCAAAGAAACAACTGTTAAGGGTAGTCAGTTTAAACAGCCATTGCTTGAGTATTCAGGCGCTTGTGCCGGTTGTGGTGAAACACCTTATGCAAAGCTTATGACACAGTTGTTTGGTGATAGAGCTTATATTGCAAACGCAACAGGTTGTTCATCAATCTGGGGTAACTCATCACCTTCTACACCATACACAGTTAATAGCGAAGGCAAAGGCCCTGCTTGGTCAAATTCATTATTCGAGGATAATGCAGAATTTGGTTTTGGTATGAAGCTTGCTCAGAATGCTATGAGAAAAGGACTTAAAGCAAAGGTTACTGAACTTGTAGAAAATGGTGACAACGAACAGGTTAAAGAGGCTGGTAAGAAGTATCTTGAAACCTTTGAATGTGGTGCTTCAAATGGAGAGGCTACAGATGCTCTTGTAAAAGCATTAGAGGCTTGTGGTTGTGATAAAGCTACAGATATTTTGAAATATAAGGATTTCTTATCTAAGAAGTCACAATGGATATTCGGTGGTGACGGCTGGGCTTACGATATTGGTTTCGGAGGCTTAGACCATGTTATAGCTAGTGGACAGGATGTAAATATCCTTGTATTTGATACAGAAGTATATTCAAATACAGGTGGTCAGTCATCTAAGTCTACACCAACAGGTGCTATTGCACAGTTCGCAGCAGGTGGTAAGGAAGTTAAGAAGAAAGACTTGGCACAGATTGCTATGAGCTACGGATATGTATATGTTGCACAGATTGCACAGGGTGCAGATATGAATCAGTGTATTAAGGCATTTATAGAAGCTGAAAGCTATCCAGGACCATCAATTATTATCGCTTATGCTCCATGTATCAACCATGGTATTAAGGGTGGTATGAGTGGTGCTCAGACTGAAGAAAAGAAAGCAGTTACTTCAGGATATTGGCATTTATTCAGATTTGATCCTAGAAACAAAGCAGCAGGAAAGAATCCATTTATGCTTGATAGTAAAGCTCCAACAACAGATTATCAGGAATTCCTTAACAATGAGGTTCGTTATAGTTCACTTGTTCGTTCAAATCCTGAAAGAGCAAAAGAATTATTTGCAAAGGCTGAAGCTCAGGCAAAGGATAAATACGAATTCCTTACAAAGCTTGGAAAGCTTTATGAATAAAAAATATATCGTTTTGATATAATTGTTTTTACAAAGGGACTGGAGGCAACTCCAGTCCTTTTATGTATTTATATACTTGCGTTGAAAAATTATTTTGGTATAATATGATGTAAGTGTAAGAAACTGAAAATGCACACTAAAACAAATAATAAAAATGTGAATTAGAACAAATAAAGTCTAAATTAGAACAAATAAAGTCTAAATTAGAACAAATAATTAAAATAAATATACTTAAGGTTTAAAGAGGCTGAAATGGAATTATATATAGTAAGACATGGTGAAACTGTCTGGAATAAACAGTGGCGACTACAGGGAAGCACAGATATAAAGCTTAGTGAAAATGGCATTGATATGGCTAAGAAAACGGGCTATGGTATGAAGAATATTGATTTTAAGGTAGCATATTCTAGTCCTCTTAGCAGAGCTTATGATACCGCTAGGATTATTGTTGGTGATAGAAATATTGACATAATAAAGGACAATAGGATAAGAGAAATCTCCTTTGGTGATTATGAGGGTAAAACCTATGATGAATTAGAAAATATGGGTACAGATTTTAAATATTTTTTTGACAGACCGGAAATATTTAAGGCTGATAAAAACGGAGAAAGCTTGAAAAGTATTATTTATAGAGCGGGCTTGTTTTTAGAGGATATTATAAAAAAGTATGGGGAAACTGACAGTAAAATATTAATAGTTGCACATGGTGCAATTAATAAAGCAATAATGACGAATATTAAAAAAAGTGAAATAAAAGATTTTTGGAGCGGCGGTTTACAGAAAAACTGCAATACAATAATTGTTGCATATAAAAATGGACAATTTAATATATTAAATGAAGGAAAGATATTTTATTAAAGATGAAAGAAAAGATATTAAATTACTTTAAAGATATAAGGAAGGATTTTTCAAAAAAACTTTTTATCTATATGTTATTTTTAGCACCGTTTGTTGTTAATATAATAATTGAAGCATTAAACAAAAAGTCCGTTTTGAAAAGTCTGGGATTTTTAGCAGGAGATATGGGTGCATTCTTTATAAATTATATGATTATACTTTTTACTATGTCCTTTGCATTATTAGTAAAAAAGAGAATTGCTACAATTATTACAATTTCCTCTGTCTGGCTGATTATGGGAATTACAAATTTTGTCGTCAGAATGTGTAGGGAAACTCCCTTTTCTTTTACAGACATAAGATTGCTTGGTTCAGTGAAGGATATTATAAATAACTATCTTAATCCCTTTAGCATTATTTTGATTATAGTTATGCTTGTACTGGTTATCCTGATTGTTGTGGGACTATATATTAAGCTTCCAAAATATGCTGATAAGATTTCTTATATTAGAGGAATTTTGTATATTGCACTGGTATTTTTAGTAATGTTAGGCAGTATTGAATTTGGAATAGGGAAAGGCTGGGTATCAGAAAAATTTCCTAATATGACTTTGGCATATCAGCAATATGGATTTTCGTACTGCTTTGCAAATAGCATTGTAAATGTAGGCGTAAAGAAGCCTAATACATATTCTGAGGAGTCATTAGAGGAAATTGTAAATAGAATTCAAAATGAACAGATTGTTAATAAAGAGGTTAAAACACCTAATATTATTTTTTTACAGCTTGAGTCATTTTTCGATGTTAATAAAATGAAGGATTTGAAGCTTTCAGAGGACCCAATTCCTAATTTTAATAATTTAAAGGCTAATTATCCCTCTGGCTATTTGTCAGTTAATAATGTAGGATATGGAACTGCCAATACTGAATTTGAAGTAATGACAGGTATGAATTTAGAGGATTTTGGTGCAGGAGAGTTCCCTTACAAAACTGTTTTAATGGAGCAGACCTGTGAGAGCATGAGCTTTATACTTAGAGATTATGGATATTCAACTCATGCACTTCACAATAATATTGCTACCTTTTACGCTAGAAATGAAGTGTTTAGAAATCTAGGATTTGATTCCTTTACATCAATAGAATATATGCACCCTACAGAGTTTACACCTCTTAACTGGTCAAAGGATATTGTATTAAAGGATGAAATAATGAAATCCTTAAAGTCAACAGAGGATACTGATTATTTATATTGTATATCTGTTCAAGGCCACGGAAGCTATCCTACAGATAAAATACTAGAAAATCCTAAAATAAAGGTTTCTGGCATAGAGGATGTATCCAGATTAAACCAGTTTGAATATTATGTAAACCAGATAAGCGAAATGGACGATTTTCTGGGTCAATTAATAGAGACACTTAATGACTTTAACGAGGATACAGTCCTTGTAATCTATGGTGACCATCTACCTAGTCTTGGTATTAATGAAGCAGAAATTAAAAATGGTAATTTATATCAGACAGAATATGTTATCTGGAGTAATTTCAAGTTAAATACGAAAAATGAAGATATTGAAACCTTTGAGCTTAGTTCCAAGGTTATGGCAGCATTAGGAATAGATGGTGGTGTTATTAATAAATTTCATCAGTTATACAAGGGTGATGAACATTATTTAAAGGCACTTAAATCGTTAGAGTACGATATTTTATATGGCGATATGTATGTATATAATGGTCAAAGTCCGTATGTTGCTACTGATATGAAAATGGGCACTTATGAAATAAAAATCAAGGATATTATTAAGGATGAAGGTCAGTTTGACAAGACAGACCCACCACTTATCGGAGCTGGTGTAATCAGTAATTCAAATATTATTAATGATGAAAAGCCAACAGTATCAAATACTGAAGAAAATGGAAGAAATGAAAATGATGAAGATGGCGAAAAAACAACTGATAATCCGGATGATAATAATAACAAAATCCATGATGAAGAATTTTATAAGGATTCCTATATTGTAGCAGGTGAAAATTTCACAGAATATAGTGTAGTTTATGTTAATGGTGAAATATATGATACAGAGTATATTGACGAAAATCATTTAAGAGTGCATATAGAAGCTTTAAATAGTCTGGATACCTTTGTGGTTAAACAGTATTATTTAGGAAAAACACTAAGCAGAACCAGCGACTTTATTTATATTAAGGTTGATACGCCAGAGCCAGAAACAACGGAAGAAACAAATTAACTAAGATTTTTAAGTTAAAATTAATTTATAGTAAAAGTCATAAAATTAAAGAACAGATACTAAAATATAGTAATAAAATAAATAGAGGCTTTATGAAATATTTTAGAAAATCTGTTCTTTTTTTGCTGTTACTATCTATATTAATCACTAATACCGTTGTGTATGCAAATGATAAAAAAGTTAATACTCAATTACCAGTAGATGTAGAAGTAGTTAATGAAACTAATGATTTAAATGTAACAGCAAAGAGTGCGATTTTAATGGAGGCATCTACAGGAGAAGTATTGTATGATAAAAATGGCGATGAAAGATTATCTCCAGCCAGTATAACAAAGATAATGACCTTGATTTTAATATTTGACGCATTAGACGAGGGGAGAATAAAATTAGAGGACGAGGTAGTTACATCGGAGTATGCAAAAAGTATGGGCGGCTCACAGGTATTTTTGGAAACAGGCGAAATACAAAGTGTGGAAACCTTAATAAAATGTATAATTGTAGCATCTGGCAATGATGCCTCTGTTGCAATGGCAGAATTCGTTGCAGGAAGTGAAAACGAATTTGTAAATTTAATGAATAAAAGGGCAAAAGAGCTGGGAATGAATAATACACATTTTATAGATTGTTGTGGACTTACTGACTCGGATGAGCATTATTCAACTGCCAAAGATGTTGCGATTATGAGCAGGGAATTAATAACCAGATACCCAGATATAAAAAAATATTCCTGTATATGGATGGAAAACATTACCCATACTACTAATCAGGGAACTAAGGAGTTCGGACTAACAAATACTAATAAGCTTTTAAAGCAATATGAATATACTACTGGATTAAAAACAGGTTCAACAAGCAAAGCAAAATATTGTGTTTCTGCCACAGCCCAGAAGGATAATATTGAAATGATAGCTGTAATAATGGCTGCTCCAGATTATAAGGTAAGGTTTAGTGAGGCAAAAATATTATTAGAATATGGTTTTAATACCTGCAAGCTTTTTAGTGATAATAAAGACGAGAAGTGGGAGATTAAGGTTAAAGGTGGAAAGAAAAATTCGGTGTCTGGTACGAATATTGAAAAATTCTCACATATTTGTAAAAATGGTGAGTCAGTTGAAAAAATTTCTAAAAAGGTGTCTGTGTCCCAGGAAATAAATGCACCAATAAAAAAAGGCAGTAAGGTGGGAGAAATTATTTATACATATAATGGTAAAACTATAGGAAGTGTAGATATTGTAGCATTAGAGGATATAGAAAAGGCGGACTACAAGTATAATCTGTTTTTAATACTGAAAAAATATTTTTTAAATTGAAAATATTGAAAATACATTAAGGACAAATAGAAAATAGAAAATAGAAAATAGAAAATAAAGGAAAGCACCACAAACTCATATATGTTCTTAGTTTGAAATATAAGTATGAATTTGTGGTGTTTTTATTTTTAAAAGCTAAAGTATATTAATTATATTTATTAGTTAAAGAAGTAATAATCAGAATAAAGGTAATCAATGTACCATTTGTTATCATAAAAATAAGAAATAAAATATTCATCCTCACTTTCGCTTTTTAGTGAATTGTCAGAGCCGTTATCAAAGGTTTGAATAGTACAGGTAGTTTTCATTAAAACTGCATACTCTACAGGGAATTCTGTAGCAAGTACGGATTTAAAGAAGGAATTCATATCCTTTAATTCATCATCATTTAATATAGTTGTATCAACTAAGGTGTTCTTTATGAAGAAATTTTCATTAAATATGGAACGGTAGCCTGAATACAGACCTTCTACATAATCTGCAACTGAGTTATAGTGGCCAACAGCAACTAAGTAGTCAATAACGATTTGAGGGTAGGCAATATCTAAATATCTGGGGTCATTATAGACAATAGCACTGTTATAATATTCACAGGGCTTCATTAAATCCTTATTGTAATAAACTACATTGTTTACAGTATAGGTACGCTTCTCTAGTGGAAGCTCCTTTATGTCAACAATTACATCGTCATCCTCACCGGTAGTTTCATCAACCGGAGTTTCCGTTGAAGCACCAGTAGAAGCTGTTTTAGAGGTGGTTTCAATGGGCGTAGTAGAGGAAGTTTTAGTGGTTTCTGTATTGTCATTGTTTTGCACAGCTTTTATTTCAAATGAATATTTGATTACAAATATAACTGCAATACAGGCAATAGTTGCCATAAAAAAGCATTGTAATATATTATAAATTTTCTGTTTTTTCATTTTGACCTTTCTATACATAAGAATTTGTAATGTAATTCCTTTTTGACCTGGAATAAACTATATGATATTATATTACAGGTTGTGTTACAATTTAAGTATAAAGAATTGCTTTATACAAGCACATTATATATTACTTGAATTTTATAAAAAAGTAAATTGTTTGTTAGTTGTTTATGGAGAAAATAGATGCGTATAGAATACATATTAAGCATAATTTTAATAGTGATATTTGTTTTTTTTGTATTGATTTTATTAAGGTCAGCCTATGAGATAAGAACTGTGACAAAAACAGAGATTAATATTGCTGTTAAAGGTTTACATAAAACTAAGAAAATGGCATTTATATCAGATTTTCATTCTGCTTCAAATAAAAAATTCCAAAATAAAATAATCAAAATGCTTAATTCAAATAATGTTGAAGGTGTTTTTATATCAGGTGATATGATTGTAGGTAAGGAAAATGCAGACAATAAACCTGCAATAGATTTTCTTAAAAAATTATGTGAGAAATATCCGGTTTATTTTACCTATGGTAATCACGAAAGCCGAATGTATAGTAGAAATATTGAAGATAAATCGAACTTTTTTGAAGAAATTTCAAAAATTAAAAAGCTGTATATTATAAATAATGCTGTAATGAAATTAAAGCTAAATAATATAAGTGTTAATTTATATGGCTTAGAGCTTTCTGAGGAATATTACAAAAGAAAAAATCCTAGTGAGCTGACAAAGGAGAAAATGGTTGAAAGGCTGGGAGAGAAAAAGGAAGGGTATACAATTTTGCTCAGTCATAAGCCGGAATATCTGCATACATATCATGAATATGGAGCAGATCTTGTGTTGTCTGGACATAATCATGGTGGAACAATCCGATTACCAAAGCTGGGAGGAGTAATATCAACAAGCTTTAAGCTTTTTCCGAAATTTTCATCAGGAATTTTTTATGATAAGGATACAATAATGGTTTTAACCAGAGGAATTGGGACACATACAATTAAATTCAGATTATTTAATATACCAGAGGTGGTTATTTTGAATTTCAGACCAAATCATAATGACTATTAGATAATAAATTAACTAATAACTTGCAATTTAAAAATATATTATGTAAAATATTTGAGCAAATAAAATAAGAATGGACTAAGCTATGGGTATACCGGTAAAATTAGAAGTTTTTGAAGGCCCTCTGGACCTTTTGCTTCATTTGATAGATAAAAATAAAGTTAATATTTACGATATTCCGATTGTAGAAATTACAGAGCAATATCTTGCATATGTTAATGCTATGGATAAACAGGATTTAGATATAATAAGTGAATTTCTGGTAATGGCTGCCACACTTATAGATATTAAATCTAAAATGCTGCTTCCAAAGGAGGTTGACGAGGAGGGTGTTGAAAAGGACCCAAGAGAGGAGCTTGTAAACAAGCTTTTAGAATATAAAATGTACAAGTATATGTCCTTAGAGCTTCGTGACAGGGAAATTGATGCTGATAAGGCTATGTATAAAAAGCCGACAATTCCAGAGGAGGTATCAAAATATGAGCCGCCTGTGGATATAGACAAGCTTTTAGGCGATGTAACCTTAAAGCAGTTAAATGATATTTTCAATTCAGTTATTAAAAAACAAGAGGATAAGGTTGACCCTATTAGAAGTAAGTTTGGAAATATTGAAAGAGAAGAAGTAAATCTTACGGATAAAATGGAATACATAAAGGATTATGCAAAAACCTATAAAACCTTTAGTTTTAAGAAATTATTATTATCCCAAAAAACAAAAATGCACATAGTTGTATCATTTCTGGCTATTCTTGAATTGATAAAGCTTGGTGACATAGTTATAAGACAGGATGGAACCTTTGAAGATATTATTGTTACAAGTACAAAATAGTCATATTCAGGAGATAAAATGGAGAATTCAGATATGGAAATAAAAAAATTAGAGGCAGCAATAGAGGCAATTCTATTTACTATGGGAGAGTCAGTGGAGCTGCCTAAAATTGCTAAGGCTATTGAACATGACGAAGCCACAACAAAAAAAATAATATATAATATGATGGATAAGTACGAGGAGGAAGACAGAGGCATAAAGATAATCGAATTAGAAAATTCCTTTCAAATGTGTACAAAAACACAAATGTATGATTATCTTATAAGAGTAGCCAGCCAGCCTAAAAAGCAGGTACTAACAGATGTTATGTTGGAAACCTTGTCTATAATTGCTTATAAACAGCCGGTTACAAGAGCTGATATTGAAAGCATTAGAGGTGTAAAGTGTGACCACGCTGTAAACAAGCTTATTGAATACAATCTGGTAACAGAGGTGGGAAGATTAGATGCACCAGGCAGACCTCTGCTTTTTGGAACAACTGAGGACTTCCTTAGAAAGTTTGGTGTAGGCTCGATAGAGGATTTACCGGAAATAACCAGTGAAAAGTACGAAAATTTTAAAAACGAGGCGGAAGAAGAAGCACAATTAAAGCTGGATGTATAGGTATAAATTTCTATAACAGGCATATATTACTAAAAACGATAAAAGTGGTAATAATATGAAAAACAAACCTAAGTCAATAATTTATAAATGTAGATTATTGGCTTTTATTATTTTGGTGGAGTGTGTAATTTCTGGATTTATTCTGGGAATGTGTCCTATAGAAAGCTTAGCAGAGGCAGGTAAGCTGTACGCATTGAATGCCTGCTTATATGACGGAGATAACGAAAGAGTTTTGTTTGAAAAAAATGGGTACGAGGCAAAGCCTATGGCAAGCACAACTAAAATAATGACCTGTATTATTGCTTTGGAATATGGAAATTTAGAGGATATAGTTGAGGTATCAAAATATGCAGCAAGTATGCCTAAGGTAAAGCTGGGAGCTGTGGCTGGCGAAAAGTACAGGTTAGGAGATTTGTTATATTCCTTGATGCTAGAATCCCACAATGATTCAGCTGTAATAATTGCAGAGCATGTATCAGGCTCGGTAGAGGAGTTTGCAAAGCTTATGAATGAAAAAGCGAGAGATTTGCAATGTATTAATACATACTTTATAACGCCCAATGGCTTAGATGCAACCAAGGAGGAAAACGGTATTATAAGACAACATTCCACAACAGCAGCAGAGCTATGCAAAATAATGTCCTATTGTATTAAAAATCCTGACTTTCTAAAAATAACACAAACCCAAAGCTATAGCTTTTCTGATAAAAAAGTAAGCGGGAACGGTGGTGTTGCAAATGGTGCAAGAGTACATGCAGTTACAAACAAAAATGCCTTTTTAACTATGATGGAGGGAGCTGTTTCTGGAAAAACAGGCTTTACAGGAGGAGCAGGCTATTGCTATGTAGGAGCTTTAAAAAGAGATGGAAAAACCTTAATTGTAGCCCTGTTAGGCTGCGGCTGGCCAAATAATAAGGGCTATAAGTGGAAGGATACAATGTATCTAATGAAGTATGGTTTAGATAATTATTATTATAAAACCATAAATGAAGAGTATTTTCCGACTCCTATAAAGGTTAATAATGGAATATCAGGTGATAAAAGAGGAGAGGTTATTATATATCCTCAAATAGTAAGAGAGGAGTTTGGTCTGCTTTGCAGTGATGAGGAAAAAATTACAACGGAAATTGAACTTAATAATTGTCTGGAAGCCCCTGTAAAAAGTAATGAAATAGTGGGTTATTTTATATATAAAATAAATGGTAAGGAGGTGTTTAGAGAGAAAATACAAATAGGGGAAAATGTAGAAAAATATAATATAATCTGGTGCCTTGAAAGACTTTTAAAAATGTTCTTTTTATAGAAAAAATAGCTTGATATTTTACCTAACAAGATATAAAATATAATAGGCAAAAATTTGATTAATAAATTTTGCTCTTGTGTTAAAATTATGCTTTAACACGGAGGTTGAAAATACTATTTCAGCTTTCACCTTACATATTACTATAGAAAATGGAGGACTAAAACGGTGAGTAATTCGGCAGAAAAATCAGCCATCAGAAGAATTTCAGCTTTATTTGACGAAAATAGCTTTGTTGAAATTGGTGGTCTTGTAAGTGCTAGAAGTACAGACTTCAATTTACAGGATACACAGACACCAGGAGATGGTGTAGTAACAGGCTACGGCGTTATTGATGGTAACTTAGTTTATGTATTCAGTCAGGATGCTAGTGTTTTAGGCGGAAGCATTGGTGAAATGCACGCTAAAAAAATTGCTAACATTTATGATATGGCTATGAAGATGGGAGCACCAATTATCGGCTTAATTGATTGTGCTGGACTTAGATTACAAGAGTCAACAGATGCACTTGAAGCATTTGGTACAATTTACAACAAACAGGCTTTAGCATCAGGTGTTATACCTCAGATTACAGCAATTTTTGGAAATTGCGGTGGTGGACTTGGTATTATTCCTGCCCTTGCAGATTTTACATTTATGGCAAAGGACGGAAAGTTATTTGTAACTTCTCCAAATGCTTTAGATGAAAATAACGAATCAAAATGTGATACAGCATCTGCTGATTATCAAAGCAAAGAATCTGGTCTTGCTGACTTTACAGGTACAGAGGAAGAGGTTTTAGCCGGTATCAGACAGCTTGTTTCAATTTTACCTGCAAACAATGAAGAAGAAGCACCAGAGCTTGATTGTCAGGATGACTTAAACAGAGTATGTGCTGACCTTGAAAATTGTTTAGAAGATACATCTATAGCATTAGCAAATATCTCGGATAACAATTTCGTCTGTGAAGTTAAATCACAGTATGCAAAGGAAATGGTTACAGCATTTATTAAATTAAATGGTGCAACTGTTGGTGCAGTAGCAAATAGAACAAAGGTTTATGATGACGAAATGAAGGTTGTTGCAGAATATAATGCAAGACTTACAACAGCTGGTGTTGCAAAAGCAGCAGAATTTGTTGAGTTTTGTGATGCTTTCAACATTCCTGTTATCACACTTACAAATACAAAGGGCTTCGCTACAACAGTAGAAGAAGAAAAGACTATTTCAAAAGCTGTTGCAAAGCTTACTTATGCTTTCGCAAATGCAACTACTCCAAAGGTTAATGTTGTTATTGGCAATGCTTTTGGTAGTGCTTATGTAGCAATGAATTCAAAATCTGCAGGAGCTGACATTGTATACGCTTGGCCTGATGCAAAGATAGGTACAATGTGTCCTAAAGAAGCAGTTAGAATTATTTATGCAAATGAAATCAAAAATGCAGAAAATAAAAACGCTTTCATAGAAGAAAAAGCAGCAGAATATAAGGCATTACAGACAAGTGCTTTATCAGCAGCTAAGAGAGGATATGTAGATAGCATTGTTGAGCCACAGGATACTAGAAAGTATTTAATCGGCGCATTAGAAATGCTTTATACAAAAAGAGAGGATCGTCCAGTAAAGAAACATGGTACGGTTTAGAGAGGTGAAATTGATGAAAAATATTAAAAAGTTTTTTGCAATCCTACTCGTTACTATTTTATCAGTTTCAACAGTAGCTTTCGCAGGAGAAACAGATGCTACTAATACAACTGAGTATCCTGACAGCGTATTTATTGAAAATGCTAAAAATATTGTTAAATCTGATTTTGCAGAAACAGATTATGATAGCTGTAAATACTTCATTAATAATCAGGTTGGTATGGTTAAAGAGGCCTTTGAATCCTTCCTTCCATTTACTGAAGAAGGTAAAATGGGCGAATTCATTGGCGTTGCTGATGAAGCCAAGGTAGACAGAGCTGATAACGGACAGGTTACCTGCGTTGTTACTATGGTATATGCAAACGGTAAAATAGATGCAAGTATTATTTATAACAATATTAATGGAAAACCAACACCAACAAGTATTACCTTCAAAAACGGTGAAGAAGAAGAACAGGCGTCCTTAGGTTCAAGAATGGCAAATGCTGGCTTGAATACATTAATCGGTATGTCTACAGTTGTTGTAATATTACTTATAATTATGTTCTTTATTTACTTGTTTAAATTTATTCCTAAGTTACAGGAAAAATTTGCAAACAGAGGAAAGAAAAACGAGACAGAAGTTGCAGTAGATAATGCAATAGCACAAATCACAGAAAACGAAGAGTCAGTTGATGACCTTGAGCTTGTTGCTGTAATTACAGCCGCAATATCAGCACAGACAGGACTTTCTTCAGATGGATTTGTTGTAAGATCAATTAGAAAAGCAAAAAGAAGCAGATAATGGAGGCTTATATGAAAAATTATAGAATTACAGTTAATGGAAATGTATATGATGTAACAGTTGAAGAAACAGGCGCTACAGCATCAGCACCAGCTGCACCAGTTGCTAGTGCAGCTCCAAAGGCGGCTCCAGCTAAAGCACCTGCAGCTACAGGTACACAGGGAGCAACAAAGGTAAATGCACCAATGCCAGGAAAAATTCTTTCAGTTAAGGTAAAGGTTGGCGCTGCTGTTAAAAAGGGCGATGTAATCTTAATTCTTGAAGCTATGAAGATGGAAAATGAAGTAGTAGCTCCAGCTGATGGTACTATTGCAAGTGTTGATGTAAACGAAGGCGCTACTGTAGAAGCTGGCGATGTATTAGCAACATTAAACTAATCCTTATTACATTAATTGACAATACTACATCAGGAGGTTAAAAGATGGATTACATTTTAGATACTTTAGGAAATCTTATTCATCAGTCCGCTTTCTTTGGATTGACTTGGGGCAATTATGTAATGATAGCAGTTGCCTGTGTTTTCCTATTCCTTGCTATCAAAAAAGGATATGAACCACTTTTACTTGTTCCGATTGCTTTTGGTATGTTGTTAGTTAATATCTATCCGGATATTATGGCATCACCTGAAAATACATCAAATGGTGTCGGTGGTTTGTTACATTATTTTTATATTTTAGATGAATGGAGTATTTTACCTTCACTTATCTTTATGGGTGTTGGTGCAATGACTGACTTCGGTCCACTTATTGCCAACCCTAAGAGCTTTTTACTTGGTGCAGCAGCACAGTTTGGTATTTATGCAGCATATTTCATTGCTATTTTAATGGGCTTCAATGACAAGGCTGCAGCAGCTATATCAATTATTGGTGGTGCTGATGGTCCTACATCAATTTTCCTTGCAGGTAAGCTTGGTCAGTCAGATTTAATGGGACCTATTGCAGTTGCGGCTTATTCGTATATGTCATTAGTGCCTATTATTCAGCCACCAATTATGAAGCTTCTTACAACTAAGAAGGAAAGAGCAGTTAAGATGGAACAGCTTAGACCTGTTTCAAAGCTTGAAAAGATTTTATTTCCAATAGTTGTTACAATTATTGTTTGTTTAATATTACCTACAACAGCTCCATTAGTTGGTATGCTTATGTTAGGTAACTTATTCAGAGAAAGTGGAGTTGTCAAGCAGCTTACTGAAACAGCTTCAAATGCACTTATGTATATTGTAGTTATTTTACTTGGTACATCTGTTGGGGCTTCAACAAGTGCAGAAGCATTCTTAAATATTAGTACATTAAAGATTGTAGCTTTAGGACTTATTGCATTCGCATTTGGTACTGCTGCTGGTGTTGTTATCGGTAAAGTTATGTGTAAGTTTAGCGGTGGCAAAATCAATCCTCTTATTGGTTCAGCAGGTGTATCTGCCGTACCTATGGCAGCAAGAGTGTCACAAAAGGTTGGTGCTGAAACAGATCCAACAAACTTCTTACTTATGCACGCGATGGGACCAAATGTTGCCGGTGTTATCGGTACAGCCGTTGCAGCTGGAACATTTATGGCGATATTCTTATAAAATTTAGAAAGGACTTGGTGATATAGAATGGCAGAAAAGAAACCAATTAAAATTACTGAAACAGTATTAAGAGATGCTCATCAGTCACTTATTGCTACAAGAATGACAACAGAACAAATGCTTCCTATCGTTGATAAGATGGATAAAGTTGGTTATCATTCAGTAGAATGTTGGGGTGGTGCAACTTTTGATGCTTCACTTAGATTTTTGAAGGAAGATCCATGGGAAAGACTTAGAAAGCTTCGTGATGGATTTAAAAACACAAAATTACAGATGCTTTTTAGAGGACAGAATATTTTAGGTTATCGTCATTATGCAGATGATGTTGTTCAGTATTTTGTTCAGAAGTCAATAGCTAATGGTATTGATATTATCAGAATATTTGACTGTTTAAATGATATTAGAAATCTTCAGTGCGCTGTTGATGCAGCAATTAAAGAAAAAGGTCATGCACAGGTTGCATTAGCATATACCTTAGGTGATGCGTATACACTTGATTACTGGAAGGATATGGCTAAGAAAATTGAAGATATGGGTGCAAACTCAATCTGTATCAAGGATATGGCAGGTCTTTTAGTCCCATATAAAGCAACAGAGCTTATTAGTGCTTTAAAGGAGACTGTAGATATTCCAATTCAGTTACACACACATTACACTTCAGGTGTTGCTTCAATGACATACCTTAAGGCTGTTGAGGCTGGCGTAGATGTTATTGATACAGCAATGTCACCATTCTCAATGGGAACAAGCCAGCCTGCTACAGAGGTTATGGTAGAAACCTTTAGAGGTACTCCTTATGATACAGGCCTTGATCAGAACTTATTAGCTGAAATAGCTGATTACTTCAGACCTATGAGAGATGAAGCTTTAGCTAGTGGATTACTTAATCCAAAGGTTATGGGTGTTGATATTAAGACATTATTATATCAGGTACCAGGTGGAATGCTTTCAAATATGGTTTCTCAGTTAAAGGATATGAAGGCTGAGGACAAGTATTATGATGTACTTAAGGAAATTCCAGAGGTTAGAAAAGACTTGGGTGAGCCACCTCTAGTTACACCTTCATCACAGATTGTTGGTACACAGGCTGTACTTAATGTTATCGCTGGTGAAAGATATAAAACACCTACTAAGGAGTGTAAGGCTGTTCTTAGTGGTGAATATGGTCAGACAGTTAAACCATTCAACAAAGAGGTTCAAAAGAAGGTTATCGGTGATAAAGAGCCTATTACCTGCAGACCGGCAGATTTACTTGACAATGAGTTAAATAAAATCGAGGCTGAAATGTCTGAATGGAAAGAACAGGATGAAGATGTTTTATCTTATGCTTTATTCCCACAGGTTGCTACTGAATTCTTCAAATACAGAAAAGCACAGCAGGATAAGATTGATTTAAGCAAAGCAGATACTGAAAACGGAGCATATCCAGTTTAGTAAAAACAATCCCCCATTATAGGTAAAACTTTGATGGGGGATTTTAGAAATAAAAAATGGACAGTTAGAAATGGATTTATTTGATATAATAAAGGAACTTTTACCCAAAATGAGTAAAGGTCAAAAAAAGATAGCCGAATATATTATTACAGATTTTGATAAAGCAGTATTTATGACTGCTGCCAAACTTGGAAAAATTACTGGTGTCAGTGAATCAACGGTTGTAAGATTTGCTACAATGTTAGGCTTTGACGGATTTCCAGAGCTGCAAGGGGCAATGAAGGAACAAGCTTCTAAGAAGCTGTCATCCATTGAAAAAATAGATATTAGCTCAAATATTGCTAGAAAATCTCCTGTTTTAGAAGAGGTGCTGACATCAGATATAAATAAAATCAAGCTTACACTTGATATAATGGATAATCAGACCTTTGATATGGCTATTAATATAATTAATAGTGCTAAAAAGATTTACATATGCGGACTTAGAAATTGTATGGCTTTAGCAGAGCTGTTAGGCTACTATTTAAAGGACATATTCGATAATGTAATTGTGCTTAGAACAAACAGCTATAGTGAGCTGCTAGAGCAAGTTGTAAGAATAGATGACAAGGATTGTTTTATTGGTATAAGCTTTCCTAGATATTCTATGCGAACTTTAAAAATGATGGAGTTTGCAAATAATAAAAATGCAGAGGTAATTGCAATTACAGATTCAAAAAGCTCGCCAATGTGTTTGTATTCATCCTGCAATCTTGTAGCAAAAAGTGAAATGACAAACACCTTTGATTCCTTAGTTGCACCCCTAAGCCTTATTAATGCTGTTATTACAGAGTTAAGCATAAAAAATAATAACAGGGTAATAAAACGGCTTAATGAAGTAGATAAGGTATGGGAGGATTATCAAATATATTCTTCCGATGAAATTAATAAACTAAAAGATTAAAGGATATTATATGAGTAATGTAATTATAATTGGTGGTGGCGCAAGTGGAATGTTGGCTGCGATAGGTGCAGCAGAATGTGGTCACAAGGTTACCATTTATGAGAAAAATGAAAAGCTTGGAAAAAAGCTTTATATAACAGGCAAAGGCAGATGTAATATTACAAATGCCCAGGATATAGATACAATATTAAAAAATGTGGTCAGGAATAACAAATTTTTATATAGTGCATTCTATACCTATACAAATGACAGTATAGTAGCTTTAATTAATGAAATGGGCGTGCCAACAAAAATAGAAAGAGGAAATAGAATTTTTCCTGTTTCTGATAAATCAGCAGATGTAATATGGGCGCTTAGCAAAAGGTTAAAGCAATTAGATGTAAAGTGTGTCTATAAATATAATGCAAAGAAAATATTAGTGGAAAATGGAACTGCAGCAGGTGTTTTGTTTGATAATGACGAGAAGGTATATGCAGATAATGTAATTATTGCAACTGGAGGTAATTCCTATCAGACCACAGGCTCTACCGGTGATGGATATAAAATGGCAAGAGAAGTTGGACATACTGTAACAGATATTTACCCTTCCTTAGTTCCTTTTAATACTAAAGAGGAATTTGTAAAGGATTTGCAGGGGCTTTCTCTTAAAAATGTAAAGGGTACATTTTATGAGGGCGATAAAGAGATATATTCTGATTTTGGAGAAATGCTTTTTACTCACTTTGGTGTAAGCGGGCCAATAGTTTTAAGCGCCAGCAGCTATATTACAGAAAAGGTATCTGCCGGAAGTGATATAAAACTAAAAATAGATTTAAAGCCAGCATTATCCTTTGAAGAATTAGATAACAGAATTACAAGAGATTTTGGCGAAAATATAAATAAAGATTTTAGAAACTCATTAAATAACCTGTTGCCTAAAAAATTAATACCAGTTATTACCAGACTTACTAAAATTGATGAATTTAAAAAGGTTCATGATATTACCAGAGAGGAAAGACATACTTTAGTCAGCTTAATTAAAGGCCTTGAAGTTACCTTGGCATCAACCAGAGGCTTTAGTGAGGCCATTATTACCAGAGGTGGTATTAACACAAAGGAGATTTCCTCCTCAACTATGGAGTCAAAAATAGTAAAACGGTTATTCTTTACAGGTGAGGTGTTAGATGTTGACGCATTAACAGGTGGTTATAATTTGCAGATTGCATATTCCACAGGATATTTAGCAGGAATCAGCACATATTAATGGTAAAACCAGAAAGTAGGAAGAAAATGTATAATATAGCAGTAGATGGTCCGGCAGGAGCTGGTAAAAGCACAATAGCAAAGTTGGTTGCAAAAAAATTAGGATATATATATGTAGATACAGGTTCTATGTATAGAGCTATGGCATTGGCTTGCATTAGGGAAAATGTTGATGCTGTGGATGAAGAAAATGTAGTACGGGTATGTTCCTTATGTGATATAACTATTGATTATGAGGATGGCGTTCAACAGGTATATTTAAATGGAGAAAATGTTAATAATTATATTAGGGCAGAGGAGGTATCAAATATGACCTCTGCTATTTCAGTATATGGACCAGTAAGGGAAAAGCTGGTTTCTCTGCAAAGAAATCTTGCTAAGGTGCAAAATGTAATTATGGACGGAAGAGATATAGGCACCTGCGTATTAAAGGATGCTTATTTAAAAATATATTTAACTGCAAGTACAAAGACAAGAGCAGAGCGTAGATATAAAGAACTTATAGAAAAAGGCGAAAATGTAAACCTTTCAGATATAGAAAAGGATATAGAAGAAAGAGATTACAGAGATATGCACAGAAAAATATCACCATTAACAAAGGCTGAGGATGCAGTCTTAGTTGACTGTTCTGATATGACAATAGAGCAGGTGGTTGATACCATTACAAAATTAGCTATAGAAAGGAAATAAATAGTGGAAATATTATTAGCTGATTCGGCTGGCTTCTGCTTTGGCGTAAAAAGAGCTGTAAATACAGTATATAAGCAGATAGAGAAAGCTTTAGGAAAAGATATAATATATACCTATGGACCAATTATTCATAATGAAGAGGTAGTAGATGACCTTGAAAAAAAAGGAGTTGTTGTAGTCAATTCCTTAGAAGAATTTGATAATTTGGATAAAGGCACAGTAATTATCCGCTCTCACGGAGTTTCAAAGGCAATCTGTGATGCACTTTCGGCAAAGGGCTTTAATATAATTGATGCAACCTGTCCTTTTGTTAAAAAAATACATAAAACTGTATTTGAAAAAGGTAATGAAGGCTACGAAATTGTAATTATTGGCAATGATACGCATCCGGAGGTAGAGGGAATTAAGGGTTGGTGCAACACTAAGGTAACAGTGATTAACAGCGAAGAGGAAGCTCTTGCATTTAAGGCAGCTGAGGGTGCAAAAATATGTGTTGTATCACAGACGACATTTAATTACAAGAAATTTAATTATTTAGTTGAAATTCTTTGCAAAAAGTTATATGATATAATAGTTGTTAATACTATATGCAATGCTACTAACGAAAGACAGTTAGAAGCTCGCAAGATAGCAAAGAGCGTAGATACAATGATAGTCATTGGTGGGAAAAGTAGCTCAAACACCCAAAAGCTCTACGAAATATGTAAAGAGGAATGTGAAAATACTTTCTTTATCCAGACGGTAGAGGACTTGAAAAATTTGAAGTTATTACCAGCGAAAGCGATTGGTATTACAGCAGGGGCTTCAACCCCAAAAAATATTATTGAGGAGGTTCAAAATTATGTCAGAATTAAGTTTTGAACAAATGTTAGAAGAATCATTAAAAACTATAAGAACAGGAGAAATCGTTGAAGGCACAGTCATCAGTGTTAAAGAAGATGAAATAGTGTTAAATATAGGTTACAAGTCAGACGGTATAATCACAAGAAACGAATATACTAACACACCTAATGTTGATCTTACAACCGTTGTGTCTGTTGGCGACACAATGGAAGCTAAAGTTCTTAAGGTTAATGATGGAGAAGGACAGGTACTTTTAACTTACAAGAGATTGGCTCAGGAAAAGGGAAGCAAGAGATTAGAAGAAGCCTTTGAAAACAAAGAAGTTTTAAAAGCAAAGGTTTCACAGGTTATGGCTGGTGGATTGACAGTTATCGTTGATGATTGTAAGGTATTCATCCCTGCAAGCCTTGTTTCTGATACTTATGAAAAGGATTTAACAAAGTACAATGGTCAGGAAATTGAATTCGTTATTTCAGAATTCAATCCAAAGAAGAGAAGAATCATTGGTGACCGTAAGCAGTTATTAGTAGCTGCAAAGAAGGATGCACAGGAAGAACTTCTTTCAAAATTAGAGGAAGGACAGATCGTTGAAGGCACAATTAAGAATGTTACAGATTTTGGCGCATTCGTAGACTTAGGTGGAATTGACGGTTTATTACACATTTCTGAAATGTCTTGGGGCAGAATTGAGCATCCAAAGAAGTTATTCAAGGTTGGCGATACTGTAAAGGCTTTAGTTAAGGAAATCAACGGTACTAAGATTGCACTTAGCCTTAAGTTTGATGATACAAACCCATGGGTAAATGCAGAAGAAAAGTTTCAGGTTGGCAAGATTGTAAAAGGCAAGGTTGCTAGAATGACAGATTTTGGCGCATTTATTGAATTAGAGCCAGGCATTGATGCTTTACTTCATGTATCACAGATTTCAAGAAATCATGTTGAAAAACCATCTGATGTATTAAAGATTGGCGATGAAATCGAAGCTCAGATAGTAGATTTCAATCTTGATGAAAAGAAAATTAGTCTTAGCAAAAAAGTTTTAGAGGCTGATACAGCAGAAGAAACAGCTGCAGAAGAATAAAAAACTTTGGGGGTTCGCAATATTGGATTACGAACAATTTAAAAAGCAAGTATTTGCATTAACAAAAATAGACTTGAATGCCTATAAAGAAAAACAAATGAAGAGAAGGATAGATTCTCTTATATCAAAAAATGGATATAGTGGATATGCTGATTATGTAGCTGCTATAAAAGATGATATAAAGCTGTTTGAAGAATTTGTAAATTACTTAACAATTAATGTATCTGAGTTTTGGAGAAATCCAGAGCAATGGACTATTCTAGGTGAGCACATATTACCAGAGCTTATAAAAGGCTCTGGTAATAAACTTAAAATATGGAGTGCAGCTTGTTCAACAGGCGATGAGCCATATTCATTAGTTATGCTGTTATCAAAGTTCGTTCCATTGTCAGATATACAAATTATAGCTACAGATATTGATAAGCAGGTTCTTGAAAAGGCCGCCTCAGGTCTTTATCATGAAAAAAGTCTTGCAGGCTTGCCAAAGGAATTTAAAGAAAAGTTTTTTACAAAAATAGGCTCAACAAGTTATCAGATTTCTGATGAGATAAAACGATGTGTTACTTTCAAGCAGCACAATTTATTGAAGGATGTCTATCCATCAAATTTTGATTTAATAGTTTGTAGAAATGTACTTATTTATTTTACAGATGATGCAAAATTTGAAATATATAAGAAGTTTAACAAGTCACTAAGAAGTGGCGGATACTTATTTATTGGTAGTACAGAGCAGATTATCAATTATAAGGAGATTAATTTTTCATCCTTTAAATCGTTTTTCTATCGTAAAAATTAGATTAATGAAGGACAGGCTCATACCTGTCCTATTTTTAGATATTGATAAAATATTGGAAAGATTATTTTATGAGAGTAATTTCAGGAAGTGCCAGAAGGACAAATCTTGTTGCGCCTTCAGGCTTGAATACAAGACCAACTACAGATAGAATAAAAGAAACCTTGTTTAATATGATAAACAATGAATTATATGATTGCATATTCGTTGATTTATTTAGTGGAAGTGGGGCTATAGGCATAGAAGCACTTAGCAGAGGTGCTGAGGGAGCATATTTTATAGAAAATAATAGAACAGCCATTAATTGTATAAAAGAAAATCTTGAAAAAACACATTTGGAAAGCAAAGCTTTTGTTATTGAAAATAGTGTTTTAGATGGGATTAAAATATTAGAAAGAAAAAATATAAAAGCTGATATTATTTTTATGGACCCACCATATAATAATCAGATAGAGAAAGAGGTTGTTAAGGCTCTTTCAACTAGCAGCATAATTGATGAAAATACAACTATTATTGTCGAGGCATCCTTAGAAACAAAAATGGATTACTTAGATGAATATAGTTTTGATTTAATAAAGAGAAAAGATTACAAAACAAATTCTCATATATTTTTGATAAAAAAATGAGGTGATGTATTTGAAAATAGCAATTTATCCAGGAAGTTTTGATCCTGTAACACTTGGACATCTTGACATTATTGAAAGAGCAGCTAAAATTGTAGATGAGCTGGTTGTAGCAGTTCTTATGAATGGTTCCAAGTCACCATTGTTTACGGTAACGGAACGAGTCGATATGTTAAGGGAGGTTACCAAGCATATCGGTAATGTAAAGGTGATGTCCTTTAGTGGACTTTTAGTAGACTTTGCAAAGGAAATCAACGCCAGCATTATTATTAGAGGACTAAGAGCCATTACAGATTTTGAATATGAATTACAGATGGCACAGACAAATCACATTTTAAATGATAAAATAGATACAGTATTCCTTACATCAAATCTTGAATATTCGTATCTTAGTTCAAGTACTGTTAAGGAGGTTGCAAGCTTTGGAGGAGATATTTCAAAGTTTGTACCTGAATATGTTATTGATAGAATTTATAAAAAATATAATAGCTAAATTAAGGAGAAAGAATTATGAGCAAAATTGAACAAATCATTACAGAAATTGAAGATTACATCGAAAGCTGTAAAAAAGTACCCTTCTCAGGTAATAGTGTTGTTGTCAATAAAGATGAAATGCAGGAATTATTATCTGAGCTTAGATTGAAGACTCCAGATGAAATTAAAAAATATCAAAAAATTATTACTAATAGAGAAGCAATATTAACAGAAGCAAAAGAAAGAGCTGAAAGTATGATTGCTCAGGCTACAGCACAGACAAATGAGCTTATTAGTGAGCATGAAATTATGCAGCAGGCGTATATTCAGGCTAATGAAGTTGTTCAAAATGCTAAAAATCAGGCAAGAGATATTCTTGATGCTGCAACAACAGAGGCTAACGAGGTTAGAACAAGTGCAATGGAATATGTAGATAGTATTCTTAGCAATGTTCAAAATGCAGTTACATACCAGATGCAGGATATTTCAATTAAATATGAAAACTATATGAAGTCATTAAATTCAAGTCTTGAGGTAGTTATTGCCAATAGAAAGGAATTAAATCCTTCTGATGAAATAAATGAAGAATTATTACCAGATGTTCCAGCACAGCCAGAAGGTAGCAGTGACGACTCTGATTTTGAAGATTATACAGTAGATATGCAGGATATGTAAAAATGATTCAGGATTTAGGCAACAGTATATTCGATAATTCTTATCATAATTATAATTTAGGCGAAAAAGACAGCATTATTGTATGTAAGGATAATAAGGTGCTGGTAAATGTAGCTAACGGTATTGTTACCTTTCCTAAGCAGACTGATTTTGATAATTTTAGTGAATATAGATACCTTTTTTCAATTAATGAAAAAAGGTATTTTACTGTGTTTCATTATTCAATAAAAGATGAAAATTATACATATGAATCAAAGGAAATATTTAGAACAGTTTTGCCCAAGGAGGATAGATATGCCGGTATTGTTGGCTATCAGCTATGTAACTGGTATTTAGAACACAAATTCTGCTCAAAATGTGGCAGGCCATTAGTCCATGATACAAAAGAGCGTATGCTAAAATGCAGCTGTGGTATGATAAATTATCCTATTATTTCCCCTGCAATTATTGTGGGAATAGTACATAAGGATAAGATACTGATTACAAAGTATGCAGACAGAGATTACAAAAAATATGCACTTGTTGCAGGCTTTACAGAAATAGGTGAAACACTTGAAGAAACCGTAAAAAGAGAGGTGTTGGAAGAAGTTTCCCTTCATGTAAAGGATATAAAATATTATGGCTGTCAGCCTTGGCCCTTTACCGGAACTTTATTAGTTGGCTTTTTTGCAAGGGTAGATGGGGATACACATATAGCTATTGACGAAGAAGAATTATCCGAAGGAAGATGGATTGCTAGAAGTGATATGGATGAAATAAAGGACGATGGTATATCACTTACCAGGGAAATGATGATGGCATTTAAAAATAATACAATAAAATGGTAGTAGTGACGATTTATTATTGCATTGGTAAAAATGTAATAATAAATCGTTTTTTGCTATACTATACATATTTTTACAATATTAAAAAATAAAGTGTTGAAATATATTATTTGTTGTTATAAACTAATTAGGAAAGATTAACAAAAATTTAAGTATAAATTATAATTGTTTATGTATAAATCACTGTAAATACGCAGGTTAAGTTATAGTTGTATATGTATTATATGATTGTAGATTATAGTTATGGAGGTATGAAAGTGTAAACTATAAGTTATGCAGGTATGAGATGTAATTATATAAATGTAAGTTATAGTTATGTAAGTATATAAGGTAATTGTATAAGTATAAACTGTAATTGTAAATAAATTAAGAAGTATGGCTCACTTGGTATATAGATATTGATAATATTAATAAAAAAGAGTGTATGATAGATTATACAAAATAGTAATTGATAAACATTGATTAATAAATAAGTGGAATAGTTCATTACAAAAAATCCCAATTATTATGTTATGGAGTGTTTTAAAATTAGATAAAGAAACAAATTTATGTTAGAACAAAGGTTTATGCAACCGTCAAGACTAGGAGGTGTCAATAAATAATAGAATTTTAGAGTTTTAGATTAAGTATACTTTAGGTAATAAGTATGCTTTAGGCAGATGGTAAATATGAAAATTTACAGCCTAAGAGTATAACAAGCCGATTATTTCGCAATGAAATAAAATGCAAGGAAATAAAAGATAGGGAGTAATAAGCTTTTTTGATACTAGAATTAAAATGTAAAAACACAATGGAGGAAAATATGAAAGTAACAGACATATGCAGTACCACTACCCCTTATGCACAGGCAAAGGGTACACAAACTAAAAGTGCAAGTACAACACCAGCAGTAAAATCTGCAAATGCAAAAACAGCACAGTTATCAGCAAGTAATACAATTAAAGCAAATGCAAGTAATACAATTAAAACAAATGCAAGTAATACAACTAAAACAACTAAAACAAATTTAACTATTAGTACAAATTTAGCCAGTACAACACCTTCGTTGAAATGTTCATCAGCAACGATTACTGCAACTAGCAGTACCACAATTTCATACAAAGGACCTTCTACTACAGTAAAGGCTATAGGACAAGGCGGTAATGCGTCAGCTAGTCCAAAGACAACAACAGGAAGTAACGCATCAGCTACAACAAAAACAACTGCAAGCACAACTCCATATGCGTATTTGGGACATATGGGAGGAGAGGCAAAGTATCAGGCTGCGTCAATTCTGAAGAAATTAGAACTATATAATGGTAATTTAGAAAATAACAAGGCAGATGATAAAGAACTTGGTATAGCACTGAAAAAATTCCGGAATGAATTTAAAGTAAAAACTACAAGCTTGTATAGTGAAGAAATGGTAGAAGCAATTAAAAAGGTTAGTTCATCACTGACAAAGCTTTCTACAGTAAAATCACAGCTTGCAGAGTTAGACTTCTATGACCAAAATGGCAAGGAGAAAATAGACCCCTTAGATATTACAGGAAAAAATATTACAAATAATTATGTAGAGGGTTTGAGAAATTTTAGTAGATTATATAATGTAGAATTTTCAAGTGAGAATATTGATAAAGTTTTGGGAAAACTTAAAGATGTAAATGATATGTATCATCAGGTGGTAGATAAGGTGTTTGATAAGGAAATTTTGTCAGAACAAACAAGAAAACTACAAAGTAAATCGTTTGGAAAAATGTGGACATTTTTTAAACTAGGTATGGGAGTGAGTGATAAAGTGGCTGCTGCATTAATGGGAAATTCTTTTGCAGAAAGCAGATTAAATGAAGGTCAAGTACAAAGCACAACAAAGGACCCAGATAATTATCAATATCAATTAAATGATGGAATAGGATATGGACTATTTCAGTGGACATATCCAAGTAGGAAAAATAGTCTGATAGAAATAGCAAAATCGATGAATATGGGAATAAATAATATTAATGCCCAGCTTGAAACCTTAAAGAATGAGGTGCTTTATTCTAATGACCATAAAGATATGTGGATTGAAATGAATAATGTAGATGATTGTAATACAGCAACAAAAATATTTTTTGATGTATTTGAATTAGTAAGAGATAATACATTAGGCAATAGAATAAATGCTGCTAATGATATTTTAAATATAATGAGTTAGGAGAAAGGAATTAATTATGAAAAAGATATTTTATCTATTTTTTATAACAATATTAGTGTTGATTGGTTGTAAAAATAATACCAATGTTAGCGAAACACAACAAACAAAAGATTCAAAACAAACAACTAAGTTAGAAACCACAATAGAAAGTGCAACAACAGAGAAAACCACCACAGAAGAACCGACTACTACAATACCAGAGCCAACAGAGGCAGCATTGGCAATAAGGGCAGTATTAAAAAACGAGTGTCCATACATTGATGTAAACAATGGGTATAAGGAAACATATAAGAAAGACTTGAATTACTATTTAGGAAAAACAGATTTAAATCTTAGTTGGGAGAATTTTGTAATGTTTGATGCAGATAATGATGGTCAAAGAGAAGTAATGGTAATTGTACGCAATTTAAGATTAATAGGTAATCATACTAATTTAGAGGATAGGCTTTATCTTATTTTGAGATATTATCAAGGACAGGTATACGGATATCAAAGTAGCCAGATAATATATTTTGGAAATAATAATTATTTTGGTTGGGATTCATTATAAAGGAGATAAGATAAAATACATATATTATATAAGAATTGTGATTATATGGAAGATGATGAAGAATATAGAGGTGGTGGAAAAATAGAATTTGAGGAAAATGAAAAAGAAAGAAAATGGCTTGAAGGATTGATACCAGGAGCAGATATAGAAATAATAGTTGATAAGGAAATGTGTGAGTATGCCGAAAAAGAAGGTGAAAAAATAAGTGAATACATAGGAGGAGATTCAAAAAAAGTAGAAGATATTGAGGCACGCATATATTAGTTATTCAGGAGAAAATAGACTATGAGAAAAATTAGATTTATATTATTTATTGCAGTATTAT
>ENA-OPWY01000311-OPWY01000311.1-human-gut-metagenome-genome-assembly--contig:-NODE-311-length-32387-cov-3.180348_pt1 | contig 32387 bp, 32 predicted proteins | sample MGYA00241515_ERZ502022 | MGnify/ENA primary metagenome ERZ502022 (study PRJEB25962, sample SAMEA2043045) | human gut metagenome | biome: human gut; feature: human-associated habitat; material: faeces...
GGAAATGGATTCAATAAGTTTGTTTGAAAGACTTATAGCCTCTGACTGTAATGTACATCCCGGCAAAATAAAATCAGGCAATATAACATTGGACGAACTAAAAGAGATCGATTATGTAACCGGAAACAAACTGTATAATTTACCGATAGAGATAGACAGTAATTCTTCCGTAGGGATGGGATACATACATACCAAAAGCCGAATGTTACATAGACAAGGAAAATGTGGAATGATAGTAATAGACTATTTGCAATTGATATCCGAAAGTACGAACGGATCAAGAAACCGGGAACAGGAAATATCCCGTATGTCCCGTGAAGCGAAAATCATAGCAAAAGAGTTGAATGTGCCTGTTATCCTTTTGTCACAACTCAACCGGGATGTAGATAAGAGGCAGGATAAAACGCCTATTCTTGCTGATCTTCGGGAGTCTGGTGCAATAGAACAGGACGCTGATATGGTTATTTTCGTACACCGTCCAGAGTATTACAATATCATTCCGAAAGATTCTTCCGGCCGTGAAGTACGTAATTATGGCGAACTGCATATTGCCAAACATAGAAATGGTTCAGTTGGATTAGTGCAATTCAGACATAACGGATCACTAACAAGAATTACCGGATATAACGAGACGGAAAATCCATTTTAATGTTTGACTATGATAACGGAAACCATCTACGGCCAGATAATAGCCAAAGCCAACCACTACATGAGCGTTCCGGGTAGAGGTGGTGCAAAGCGGATTATCAAAGACGAAAAGATACGTGAATATGAACGTTCTTTCATTGCCCAATGCCGGATATACCGGAACAGACGAATTTCAAGCCGTTTTCGGTTGTTCGTAAAGGTCTGGCACAGTTCTACCCGTTTCGATCTTGACAACAGCTTGAAAACACTGTTGGACTGCCTGCAATCGGTAAACGCCATTACGGACGATAATCTTTGTTTTCAGATCGAAGCTGAAAAGCATATAGACAAGTATCATCCCCGGATCGAATTTGCAATACTGGAGGTGAACGAGCAGAAAAACATGTTTAACGAATAAATGAGATTTCAGCCACTTTTTTGTGTGAAGTGATAAATTGTTCGTCTGAGCAAAGAAAGTGGCTAATACAAAAACATTATTTTAATATGGAAAGATTAAAGAGCATACAGCGCCCACCATTGAAGGATAAATTTAAAAAGTACGGTGATACCTTTGAAATGGTATCCAAAAACGAAAGTAACCGGATGTACTGTTACAAGAGAACCACACCGGAAGGTATTGTGTATTTTGAGGTGTTCCGGCCAAATCTGGATAAAGACGAAAACGGGAAAGTTTATGAATCATATCCAAGTTCATCACAGTTTGGTATCTCTGCCTGGTGTATTCGTGATAGCGAACACGCACAAAAGAAGATTCAGAAGTATATGCAAAAGCAATGGACGGATACAGTTTCGATTTGAGACACTTTTTTTATCTCAGATGAACAATCTGTCATTTCAAGATAGAAAGTGGCTAATTTTTAAAACAATATAGTAAATTGACGGTGTTATAGGTGGATGAATAAATCTGAATTTTCTGAATGCTATAAAAAAGGCAAAAGATGTGGGAAAATAAATCAATCAAAAACTCAATATCTGGCATCAAAAACAAACGGGTAGGTCTGCTTTGGGTGACCTACCCGGGATTGATTTATACAATCTTTCAAAATGAGCAATTCGGAGAGGTAAGAATTGCGATGAATGAGAGTAATGAACCGTTGTTTTGTTTGGCTGATGTGTGTAATGTGATTGGTATAGCTAATGCAAGAAACGTAAAAACACGGCTTGAAGATGATGATGTCCGCCAAATGGACACCCTTACAGAAGGTGGAAAACAACAAGTTACATTTATAACCGAAAGCGGTTTATATGATGTGATATTGGACAGTCGTAAACCCGAAGCTAAAAAGTTTCGTAAATGGGTGACAAGTGAAGTTTTGCCTTCAATCCGCAAGCATGGCGAAGGCCATTGAATTAAGAGTAGACGCTGTACAATCAAGAATAAAGGATGCCCCCATTCGGTTTGGGGGCATAGATTCGTTGGGTAGAGAACATCAATTCAAAATTGAATTTATGTCTTTCATCTAATTGTTTAAGGAGGGGTAACTCAAAGTTACGTCATCGTCTAACATTTTGAGTTCACGCCCTAAATTCAAATCGACAGTAATATGTTTTTTCTCATTACCATAACATTACCGTAACATTATGGATAATTCAATACTAAACAATAAAAAGACCATGAACTCTCTTAAAATAGCCGAACTCACAGGAAAACAACATTCAAATGTGATGCGAAATATTCGCAATATCCTTGAACAACTGAAAGATAGACGCCAATTCAATTTTGAATTAGCATCGAGAACTCAATCTATACCAGATTCTTGTTTGCGTTATGATCTATAATCCTCGTAATTTGCTATCTTGTTTTCCTGTGAGCCATTTTCTTTGCTGAGGCGATAGATTGTTCATCCGGAACAAGAAAATGCCTTAAATCGAATATATGATAAAGACTTCGGGATACTCTATTCAAAACTCTTCTTTGACATAATTAAAAGGACCATAGATTATGCGAACAGCATATTTAATACCAATACTTCTTGATAATTCTTCATCATAATCGAGTATACCTATACGGATAGCCGCTGAGTAATTACCATTTACAAATGATTTCCAATGCCCGTCCCATAACGGAGATACACCTCCTGCATATAAATCAAATCCATTATCATCTTCAAAAGAAGAAAAATCGTACTTTTTGGATAAAATATCTTTCATTTCTTTTTGTTTGGCAATAGCTTCTTTTCTTGTTTTTGCATCTAAAATAAATATACAAGCATTAAAATAACTATTGATACCATCTGATTGAAAAAGAAAATGTACGGAATTAAAATCTATACCTGCATACTTTATATTTCTAAATATTATGTCTTTATTGTCAGAAAGATGTTCTTCTTTCCCATATTTGTTTCTTAATATAGGTAGTGCTTTTTCTTGAGAAATTCCAAAAGCAATACCACCGATACTTTTTATTTGTTCTTTTTTTAAGTTGGTTTCTATTGATCCCACAAGATCTAATGTGGGTAAGGAATCTTTACTTGTCGAATCTTTAGATACTAAATTGTTTTCTTCTTGTGCGTTTACAAAGAATGGCATAACCAACATCAATGCGATCAATACTTTTTTCATACTATTTAATTTTAAGTTCAACATTCACACTAATGGGAAATTCGTGTTGACAGTGGGGGCATTTGACAGAATAGGCGTTTGATGGAAATTGCACTTCTTCCGGTGATGCAAAGAGTTGCCACATAGGTACATTCAAAGCAGAAGCAATCTTTTCATAAGATACAATATTTGCAGTACCGTTTATTTGGGATGATAGAGTTACTCTATTTAGTCCCATTTTTTCAGCAAGTTCATTAATTGTTATTCCTTTCTCTTTAAGAATGTCTTTAATTCTATTCATAACTTTTAGATATTTAGTTTCTGCAAAAATACGTGAATTCTTTAAATGTAGTTAGTTTATGCTACAAAATAATGTTAATTGAGATGTATAAATACTACATTATTCTTGCTTTCGTAGTTAGTTTATGCTACATTTGTGCCATCAAAGTTAAACATAAAGCCACAAGAATATGAAACGCTACAATTTATCTCAAATAATGAAATCAGCTTGGAGGAAGTTCAAAAAGTCCAACGGTGAAAAAACATTTTCCGAATGCTTAAAATCAGCATGGAAATTCGCTAAAATGCAGGATTCTTTTTCGGATGATAACGTATCAAAAAGAGATAGAGAGTTTGCGAATAGCCTCAACGAAGAAATTCGCAGATCGGCAAAAGCTACTCCGAGCAAAGCATATAACGATCTGTCTATACCGGCCTCCGCCTATTACAGTTCAAATAGCAAAGGTTTGTACGGTGCTCACTATGTAGGAGATTAATTAAGAGAACAGTTTAACATTAAATATAAAAAGAAATGGAAACAATTGATTTACAAGAGTTAATCACAGAAAGGAATGCAGAGATGCAAGAGTTTATCAAAGAGTTAATGCAGGCGAATAATCTCAGTAGTTTGCCGATAGATGAAAGGATGTTGATTATTGATACACCGGATGTCAGTATAGCACAAATGATCGACAAGTATTTTGCTACACTGAGATATGTTTTATCTCCATTGGTAAAGAGCGAAGCGAAAAGGGAGCATTTCAATAAACGCAGGGTGATATTATTCAAGCGGATTGCAAAGGAGGAAAAGAAATGCGAAAGGATTGTTCGGGCTGCTGAGAGGAATAAACGCAAGATGGATAAAATGGATCGTGAATATACCCGGAAATATCTCCGGTGATTTCATAAGTACCTGTTACCGATGATTAATACATAAGTACATGATAGAGACATTGATAATATTCGGATGCCTGTATATCGGATACAGGATCTTTAAAGAGAAAGACGAACATTTTTTTGAATTATAATTATTATGCAGATGGAGAATCAAGAAACACAATATACTTTCAAGGGAAAAGCATATACAGCAAAAGAGGCGAATAAAATAGGTTTGGACGATATAGTTTGCATTAACGGAATTGTGGGTTATTTCGAAGCATTAATGTGTGATAATGTCGTTCTGGTAGATGAATCCGGTAATGAGCACTATATCGAACGTGAAGCAATACAGGATGTTTATTTGCTGCATAGATTCCTTTCTGGTAACAAAACAGGTATTTCTATTGGTGAATTGAAAAAGGCAGAATAACAAATAAATTATTAATCCGGATGGGGTAGCGTTTTACGACCCCATCCCCAAAGGAATAAAAGGTTAAGACATGGAGCTTATGATTAATGATGAGGCTACTATAAAAGAGCTTATTAAGCAATTACCACAATGCCCTGGAATAGTGGTCAACGTGTATTATCAAGTAATAGGGAATGTAACCAACAGTGTATTGAAGAACGTAAATAGTTCAAATTGTGATATCAGTTCGGATAATGAACGAATAAAACAGATTATCAATAATAAAAATTAGCCGGATATTAAACCGGTAATCAAAGTATGCAACCATGAATATTATATTATTTATTTGTTTCATTCTTCTTGCTTTCTGTATCTGGAATGAAACGTTTAACAATAACATATGAATATACATCAAATATCACCCCGTTCTGATTGTACCCACTTTGCCAAATGTGGCAAACGGTCTATTGCTTATTGCCGGAGATATGGCGCAAATGAGTGCGTTTCGTGCCATCTGGTTAAACGAAAACCAAAGAACCGGATAATAGTGAACGGAGTAGAGAGAAAGCTATGTACGCATTGTAAAAAGCTTCTTCCCCTTCACCGCTTTTATGATCGGACGGTTGTACGGAACGGCAAAAGCTATCATTTTAAAACCTCATGGTGCCGGCTGTGTACATCAAGTATTCAATGCGAAAGGAATAAAAAAAGTAGCAGGGCTAAAATTTAAGCTCACCTCTTATACTGATTCAACGGACGCAATTTTGAGATGGTTGAATACAAGGATTCAAAAGGAGAAATTTGGAATTCTTGGAAGCTATAAAAAAGGCAAAATTCGGATTTTTCGTATGCTATAAAAAAAGGCTGTTTATTTAAAGTAAGTATTTAATTGAATTTTGTATTTTGTTGAAAATCAAAAATATACAATTTTTGACAATTCTATCAAAAAAACTTATGGAGGGTATGTCCAAAATTGGTGATACCCCCATTTTGTTAGTAGCTGAAAAGTTCGGGAAAGAGCATAGTGACGTACTAAAGGCTATTGATGCTTTAGCTTGTAAAATGACTGAAAATCAATGCAAAGGATATTTTGCTGATTCATCAATAGAAATTCAGCAGCCTAATGGTGGTATACGTCATTCTCGTGTTGTTGTAATGAATCGTGATGGATTTACTTTACTTGTAATGGGATTCACAGGTCAAAAAACAATATCCGGTCACTTTCACAAGTAGCCGGATACAAAACAAATACCCCTTCATGGTAAATAGAAAACGTTAAAACGAAAATAAAATCAATAAGTCAAACGAGATTATGACAATTATATGCCTTTTATCCAATTACAAAAATACAAATAATAGGCCGTATTTACAATGAGGACAGCACCAAATCGTGCTCAGGGGTAAAATGGATTATGTGCTGAATTGTTTATTGCAGTATATTTTAATTTGAATAATTGCAAATAAATGGTGAATTCAATCAAAAGATTTTCTATCTTTGTCGCAAAGAAAGCAGCGATAAGGTTTAATTTATGTACCTTTTGTTACTCGTTTGTTACCGACTACTTTTAACAACGCTGCATTCTTTTGAATATTAGCACGTTATAATAATTTGGGCTTGACTGGATTTGACAGCGGGCAGAAATGGTAGGTAAGCATGCAGTGGGTCGGTAATTTCCACTTAAATCTCAGTTATCAAAATTTTATCTGGCGAAACTAATTACGCTCTTGCTGCTTAATCGAATCATAGTAGATTAGCTTAATCCAGGCACAAGGTGCCAGGACGAGACATCACTCGGAAGCTGTTGCTCCGAAGCATTCCGGTTCAGTGGTGCAGTCACATCGGGGATAGTCAAAGGCGGCCTCGCACTTTTGATGAAACTTTAGAGGATAAGGCAGGAATTGATGGCTTTGGTTCTGTTCCTGCACGAAAATTTAGGCAAAGATAAGCATGTAGAAAGCTTATGATTTCCTCGTTTGGACGAGGGTTCGATTCCCTCCAGCTCCACGGAAATAGTAAAAAGAAGTTTGTAAGTCCTTGAATTCCAGTAATTCAGGGGCTTTTTCTTTTCTTCTACTCCCCCTACCTTTTATATTCATTTAGAAAATAGTTGTAGTAAATGTGCTACAATTCAAAATTAATATCTACTTTTGTCTGTTCAAAAATCAATAACTATTAGAAGTGGGGGCAACACTTTAAATTCTGCAACAGATTTATGAAAATTCACGAAGGAAAATGTACAGAGAAGATTTTGAAAGAACGTGAACGGATTGGTAGTCGGTTAGCCATTCTTCGCAAGAAGAGAAATATGACCCAAGAGGAATTGGCTAATCTTTGTGGTGTTAATCGTGTTAATATAGCCAAGATAGAGAAAGGGGCTTATAATGTGAGCATTGATATACTATCTAAGGTAACATCCGCTCTTGGTTTTGTGATAGATATAAAAGTGGATAGCTCTGTTTGTCCGACTCATTTCTCTCAACGTAAACCTGTAAAGCTGGTAATAGGGGAAGATTATTATGTCAGTTTTGGCAATAACGAAGCCCATAGATGTAAGCTGGTGGATATTCCGGAGATGTACCAAGGTCAAAGAATTAAAATCGAAACTCCGACCCCGAGAGGGTCTATCACCCACATATTATTTGCCGATGAAATAGGAACGACACCTGACGAGGCTGTAATGAACCAAGTAACGATGTAAAAACATTAAAAGGGAGGAAGTGCAAGTTCCCCTTTTATTGAAATCACCTTCGCTACAACCATCTGCAGCGAGGGTGATTTTTTAGTTTATGAGGGTTTCTACACACCTTCTTTCATCAGGGCTATTCAGAAATTTAATGGTTTCTTCTGAATATATAATCTTAAATTGATGGTTCGGAATCAATTCTAAAGCTGGGAAATCAGTAGTGATTAACAGTTTTAGTCCCTTTCTTTAATATGTAAAAGCAACTTGTACAAAAGAAGTTTCTTATGTACGGGATAGCAGCAATAACTCCGTTGAGCCTTCGTGGGGACAAGCCGAATTTGATTTTATAATGTGGGTTTATAAGGTACAGTCTCCGGTCAATGATTTGATAGTTGGCTTGCCGGGCGATACGATTGAACAGTTCTATGGTGCATCCGGTGCTCTTTATATCCAGTAGCTCCGTAATTGCGTGTTCCTGCTCGCCGCATAGTCTTAATATCCATTTGTATAAAGTGCGGGGAAGGAGGTGGAGAAAAGGGAAGTGTGAAACAATGCGGCTGTGTGCTATCTGCTGGTGGCCTCCGAATGGCATTTGCCAGGCGGGAAACCCTACAAATATAGCTCCATCGGCAGACAAATGTTTTTGTAGGCCGGAGAGGAACCGTTCTTTGTCTCTGATATGCTCTATCACATCGTGTAGAAGAATTAGGGGAAAATTCGTAGCCTTGTCCTTAAGCTGGAAAATGTCGGTGGCAATGAACTGTCCCTGCTGATGCCTTTGGGCGAAGAAGGTTCTGGCTTGTTCTATTCGCGTGGCATCAATGTCTACGCCCATCACCCGGCAACCGGCTTCGGCAAAGGGGAGCAGATTGCCTCCCTCTCCACAGCCCACTTCCAGCACTTTATCGGGGATGTGTCCGATGACTTCCTTTATGTAGGGGATATAATAGTTCTTGCTGGTCTGTGACTGTTCACCAAAGTAGCTTTCCCGGTCGGTATGTCGTTTCTGCATGTTCTTTGTTCCTTCTTGAGTTTGATTATCCATATAAATAGATAATCAGTCGGGTAAAAGACTGCGTGGCACATCGTTTTTTTACCAGGAAATGCGGAGGCCTACCGGGAGGGTGAATGTGAACGGGTGTTCCTTTCGGATGGTGCGCAGTTGGCTGCCGTCGGGGATATAATAGTTTACAGTCGGCTCCAGATAGATGCCTGCCTGGGGTGTGAGGTGATATTGTATGCCTATACTTGTGTTGACCGACCACTGCCAGGGAGCACTTACCGGCTGGCTGTCGAGCTTGTGTGGAATACTGTCCGTGACATGGAAGCTTTGGAGTGTCCCTTTTATGGGGATATCCACCTGCATGCCTGCCGTGGCATAACTGGAGAAACGTTTGTAATGCCAGAAACGGTAGGAAAGCCGGAGAGGAATGCCGATATAATGCAACTTCTGGTTGTCTTGAATGCGGAATGCTTCGCCGGTAGTGAACTCCGACCTGAGAAGCGTATATTGCAATCCGGTTTCCAGACTCCAACGCTCATTCAATTTCTTGCTGAGAGAGAGTCCCACGACGATGGGGGCATGATGTTGCTGGTTCTCAACAATCCTGCCGCTGTTATTCTGGGCAATCTGCATGAGTCCGATGGAATCTTTTCCCAGAGTACCCTGCTGATAGCGGGTGTGCAGATAAGAATAATACTCTTCCCACGTGCTGACTTGTTGAGGGAAGTCACTTGAAATGCCGTCGGTATGTGGAGTGGCAATCAGCTTATATAAGTTCTGTGCCAGTTGCGGTCCGAGTGAACCAGCCAGCATCAACTTCCATTTCCCGGATTTCTTCTTGCGGGTTGGCGGCATCGGGGAAGGGGAGGAGGCGAAAGCCATCTGCCGGTTGGTGATGGTCTGTCCGGTGAATGGAGAGGGTATGGGATATTTGTGGATGCTATCTTTCATTTTGGGTATGGCAAGGGGCCATTCTGTGGAAACAGGAACGGGAGGGATGATTCGTTCCCTTTTGTTCAGATTTTCTTTGGTATGGCATTGTTCGTCGTTTCGGGGAGTATCGGCTTTCTTTGTTTGTTGCGTGCTTCCGGCTTGCCTGGAAGAAACTTTGGACAAACGGTTTTCCCTGACACTCTTTTTCTCTCTGTACAGATAGTCATACAGCGTTGGAAAGAGAAGCAATACTGTCAACACAATGAACACACGGTATCCTGCCAGCATCTTTTTAAGTAAAATTTTCGCCCGGAACAATTGGGAGGAAGAGGAGTGTGGCGCTATACCCAGTAAATCTCCGATTTCTTTGTGGGACAATCCTTCCAGTACTGCCAGTTTAAATACCTTGCAGTAGCCCTCCGGAAGGCTCTCCACTATATCCAGCATCTTATCGTACGAAATGAAATCCGGACAAAAAGGATTTTCAGCAGGCTCTTCCTCTTCCGGAATATCTGTCAATGGGATGGTGGGGTTGGCATTGGCATGGTTGAGGTATTGCAGTGCCAGGTTTCTCATAATCTTTTTCATCCAGTATTCCAGTTTCTCCGGGTTGCGCAGCGAATGAATGGAAGTGAATATGATGACAAAACCGTCGTGAAGAAGATCTTGGGCTATCGTTGGGTCGGGAATATAGCGTAGGCATACTTTCAGCATTTTCTCTGAATAGTTTTCGTAGAGCAGGCTCAAGGCCTGCCCGTTTCCCTTCTGGCATAAAGTGACAAGAGCTTTTGTATCCATGTGTTTGTCTCAATGTTATTTCTTAAGGATAGAGAAGAACATGAATGACTGCATGGATTTTTATTTTTTAACTAAGCCTCCCGGTTGACTTCTGCTGCACAGTCCGGACAAATGCCTTTCAGTACATAGTTGATGCTGTTCAGTGTAAATCCTTGAGGCAGCTTCACCACCGGAGTGGGAATGTTGGTGAAGCAGAAGGTTTTGTTGCATTTCTCGCAATGGAAATGGGTGTGCAGGTCGCTTACGTCGCAAGAGCAACTGTCGCTGCACACGGCATACTTGAAGGAACCCGTCCCGTCATCTATACTGTGTATCAGATGATGGGAGAGGAATAGGGTAAGGGTACGGAAGATGGTGGATTTGTCCACCGTATCCAGCATGGTTTCAAGGTCGAGCAATGAGACGGAACGGCCTGCCTGCATCATGGTGCGCAATACCAGGATGCGGATGGCAGTGGGCTGTATGTCCCTTTTGGCCAATAGGTCCAAATATTTCTTTTCTTCCATTTTTTCTATTTAATAAGTTTTTGTATGCGTATGGCGTTCACTATCGCAATGAGGGCGACGCCTACGTCGGCAAAGACAGCTTCCCAAAGTGTAGCGATTCCACCGGCACCGAGGATGAGGACAAGCAGCTTCACTCCGAAAGCCAGCGAGATGTTCTGCCAGACAATCCGGTGGGTTTGCCTGCCCGCATGAATGGCGGTGGCCACTCTCGAAGGCTGGTCTGTCTGTATCACTACATCGGCGGTTTCGATGGCGGCATCGCTGCCAAGTCCGCCCATGGCGATGCCCACATGGCTAAGGGCAAGAACCGGGGCATCATTGATGCCGTCGCCCACAAAGGCTATTCGGTTGGCAGGGTTGCTGCGGAGTGCCTCGATGTGCTTCACCTTTCCGTCCGGCAGCAGGTTTCCGTATGCCTGGGTGATGCCTAGCTTTTCTGCAAAGTTAGTAACAATGGCTTGTTTGTCTCCCGATAATATCTGAATATTATTGATATTTAAAGCTTTTAATTCTTTGACGGCGTTGACGGCATCTTCCTTTAATGTGTCTGATAGCAACAGATAACCGGCATATTTTGTTCCGATGGCGCAGGCCACAATCGTATCGACAATTGATGACAATTCATCGGGATATTCTATCCCGAACTTAGTCAGCAGGCGGGTGTTCCCCACCAGGACACGCGTTCCATCCATAGTGGCTTGCAGTCCGTGGCCGGCAATCTCCGTAACGTCCGTTGTGGCAATCAGCTCTATATCTCTTTGTTTGGCATAGCTTATGATGGCTTTGGCTATGGGGTGCGTACTGTTTCGCTCTGCCGAGGCGGCAAGCTGTATCAACTTCTCTTCCGTAACTCCCGGTTGTGCCTGGCAGGATTGTACATCGAAGGTGCCTTTGGTCAGCGTACCCGTCTTGTCGAATACCACCGTGTTGACTTGGGTGATGGCATCGAGGTAGTTGCCACCTTTGAAGAGGACACCCAGGCGGGAGGCGGCGCCGATTCCTCCGAAGTAGCCTAACGGAATGCTTACGACGAGGGCGCACGGGCAGGAGATAACCAGAAAGACCAATGCCCTGTATAGCCAGTCATTGAAGATGAACGAGAATTGTGCATCTGCCAGCGAATAGAGGAAGGGGAGCAGTACAATCAATGCCGCCAGTCCGGTGACGGCGGGCGTATAGATACGGGCAAACTTACGGATGAAAAGTTCTGCCGGCGCTTTGCGCTCGGAGGCATTCTGCACCAGTTCCAATATACGGGAAAGAGCACTTTTCTCGAAGGGTTTGGTGACTTGGATGCGTACGACTTTGTCGGTCGCAATCATTCCGGCAAGCACTTCCCCGCCCTGGCGGATGTTGCGGGGAACACTTTCTCCCGTCAGTGCAGAGGTGTTGAAGGCGGCAACTTCGTCCAGCATCGTTCCGTCCAGGGGGACGCGCTCTCCGGCTTTTACTTCGATGGTTTCGCCTACCTGCACACGTTGGGGAGCTTCGACAAGCGTACTGCCGTTTCTGATGACCGTTGCCGTTTCGGGACGTACGTCGAGCAGGGCGCTGATGTTACGCTTGGCTTTGTCTACGGCTTTGTCCTGAAAGAGCTCTCCCAAGGAGTAGAAGAGCATGACGGCAACGCCTTCGGGATATTCGCCTATATAGAAGGCGCCGAGGGTGGCGATGGACATAAGGGTGAATTCGCTGAACACGTTCTTTTGCAGGATGCTTTCCCAGGCTTCCCTCATCACCGGGAGGCCTACGGGGAGATAGGCAAGCAAGTACCATATAAAAGGTACATACTCTCCCTTGAAGAAGGTGGCGTCAGTAGCATTCAGGATGAGACTTCCGAAAAGTAATAGGGTGGAGAGGATGATTCTCCAATAATCTTTCAGCAGACTGTTTCTTTTTTCTTGTATCGCTGTATGTCCGTGTGTGCAGCAGCATTTGCAACTCATATTGTTTCCTCTTATTTTCTATTTTCTGCAGCAAAGGTAGCGGAAAGGAGATGCAACTTGGTTGCAAAGTGAAAATTTCCGGAATGTCCGGGAAAGATTTCGCAAGCCGACACTTTCCGTATCGGCAATATCGGAGATGTTCATCCCGAAGATTTCCGGTAGCTGATAGAGGTAATTCGCGAGTTAAACGCTATCTTTCCCTATTTTTACACCCAATTTCGGAGGTATTAGATTTATGGCAACATCCAGAGAAATGGAAGAATACGGAGTTGTTCCTATACATTTCCGTTTCTTTTTTCCCGGTTTGGAGACTGCTCTGCATCCTGCGATACACTATCCAGGGGGTGGGATATACCAATCTTGCCATGCTTTCCGGTGTCTTGGAGATGATTGCCCGGATACTGGTCAGCCTACTGGCTGTTCCAGCCTTCGGTTGTCTGGCTGTTTGTTTTGGTGACCCTACTGCATGGATTTTTGCAGATGCCTTTTTAATACCAGCCTTCATTTATGTCTATCGGCGGATACTTCGGATGAAGAAAAATTAGTGTATCTTTGTATCGGGGAGTTGAAAGAAGAATGACTGGACGAAAAATTATACACATCGATATGGACGCATTCTACGCCTCCGTAGAACAGCGTGATAATCCTGCATTGCGGGGCAAGCCCATTGCCGTGGGCCATGCGGAGGAACGGGGAGTGGTGGCGGCAGCCAGTTACGAGGCACGGCGTTTCGGGGTGCGTTCTGCCATGTCGTCACTGAAGGCAAAGCAGCTGTGCCCCCAACTTATCTTTATCCCGGGACGGATGGAAGTCTACAAATCCGTTTCCCGCCAGATACACGAAATCTTTCATGAATATACGGATGTCATCGAGCCCATTTCGCTGGACGAGGCTTTTTTGGATGTGACGGAGAATAAACCGGGCATTCCATTGGCTGTAGACATCGCGAAGGAGATAAAGCGGAAGGTGCGGGAGAGGTTGAATCTGGTGGCTTCCGCCGGCATATCCTATAATAAGTTTCTTGCCAAGATAGCCTCGGACTACCGCAAGCCGGATGGGCTTTGCACCATACATCCTGCCCAGGCACTGGACTTTGTTGCCCGGCTGCCCATTGAAAGTTTCTGGGGAGTGGGACCGGTAACGGCGAAGAAGATGCACACCTTGGGGATTCACAACGGGGAACAGCTGCGCATGCAGTCTTTGGAGATGCTGACCCGCGAATTTGGCAAAGTGGGGACAGTCTATTATGATTTTGCCCGTGGCATCGATACCCGTCCGGTAGAGGCTGTCCGCATCCGCAAGTCTGTGGGTTGCGAACATACGTTGGAGAAGGACATCAGCAAGCGTTCATCCGTCATTATAGAGCTGTACCATGCGGCAGTGGAGCTGGTGGGGCGACTGGAGCACGCCAATTTCCGCGGGAATACGCTGACGCTGAAAATCAAGTTTCATGATTTTAGCCAGATTACCCGCAGTATGACCCAAACAAAGGAGCTGGTTGCCCTTGACGTGATTCTGCCTTTGGCAAAGCAATTGCTGCAGGAAGTGGATTATGAACATCATCCTATCCGTTTGATTGGGCTTTCCGTTTCCAACCCCCGTGAAGAGGGGGAGGAGAAAGGAGTCTGGGAACAGCTGAGTTTTGAATTTAGTGACTGGGAGACGGAACATTCAAATAAATAATGCTATATTTGTGTTCAGTATTAAAAAAAGGAAAGCTATGGGCTGTTTTATGAATATTTTGTGGTTGATGTTTGGAGGTATCATCACTGCTGTGGAGTATCTTATTGCAAGTTTATTGATGATGTTCACCATTATTGGCATCCCTTTTGGCATGCAGACCTTGAAAATGGCAAGCCTTGCCTTGTGGCCTTTCGGCAAAGAGGTTCGTAGCGGGGAACGTTCCAACGGTTGCCTCTATGTGCTGATGAATATTCTTTGGATATTCTTGGGCGGCATTTGGATTTGCCTTTCGCACTTGGGATTCGGGTTATTGCTGTGCATCACCATTATAGGCATTCCTTTCGGTATCCAACACTTTAAGCTGGCAGGGCTGGCATTGACTCCTTTCGGGAAGGATATTGTTGCGGCTTGAGCGATTGTGCTGTATCGTTTTTTATAAATATATGTAAGTATAATTGATGGTAGAGGATGAATGGCGCTTTAATCTTATTGTAATGTGCTTCTGCTTGCATGCTAAATGTTTAGCTTTGTGTTTAGCATCCGATTATGGTTCTATTTTTTGTTTTTATTTGAATTATATATAATAATAATTTTATTTTTAAAAGTGAAATGTTATATTTGTGATTATCCTCACCTATAACACTTCACATATATGCGAAAAACACACCTTTACACGCTACTATGCGTCCTATGTTTTCCATCTTTGGTTTGTGCACAACAAGCCGTTTTTGATGAATTCAGAAAAGCGGCAGGAGATTATGCTGCTCTTTACTCCGGTAAGGCAGAGGAAAATTATAACCAGCAGAAGTATCTTAACCATCCCTATTGGAATACGGATGAATTTCGCGAGGGGGCTGTCTGTTATGGCAGATGGCTTTACTCGGATTTGCAGCTCCGTTATGATACCTATAAAAAGAGTCTGATTGTGGTTACTCCGGAGAAACGGATAACCTTGCAGGTAGATATGCGGAAAGTGGGTTATTTTGTCATAGAAGGACAGAAGTTTGTACCGCAGGGTGACTGTTTCGCTGCGTTGCTATATGATAGTCCGCAAATGTGCCTGACACAGTATATCGTATCCACAATGGAGTCTCAGGTGAAGAAAAACGATCTTTATTACAGCCGGTTCAAGAAAAAGAGCTATTTCAGTCTTCGCAGTGGCGGAACCGATTATGTGATAACTTCCCGTTCGGGTTTCTTGAAACTTTTTCCTACATACAAGAAGCAGTTGAAGGCTTATTGCCGGAAAGAGCGGCTGGACTTCAAGGAAGATGGCGGTGTCCGGGCAATGACCCGGTTAACGGAATATATTGATTCCTTAATTCATGGAAAATAATATGAAAGCACATAATCTTAAATATACAGTAGCCTTTTTCCTCCTATTGTCGCCTTTCGGCATGTTTGCACAGCAACAGATGGCTACGGACAGCATTTCCATATTCGAATTGATGGATGCAGTAGAAAAGGGCACGTCTTGCCGTGTTTATACAACGATAACGGTTCCTTTTAAAGTGAAGCGGGCAGAGGTGAAGAACCCCACTGCCGAGTACTTGAGAGAGGCTTTGGCAGCTACTATCTATAAGGTGACGGTTTATGGTGACAGAATATTTGTCTTGCCGGAGATTTTTCTGGCTACCTCGCTGCCACCGGTATTGATGGGGGAAAAGTTGGAGACGGATGAGGAACTATTGCCTTCATACATTCCTATTGTGAAGTCTTCTTCAGAAAACAAGGTCTATGAGATAGGAAACAAGTACAAGCCTGCCCCCGGAGATATGATAACTTTGACCGGAAGAGTTTCTGACTTTAAGACCGGCCAGAATCTGGATGGTATCGACATCATTCATCGAGAGCCGTGGGTAGCTACGACGACCAACCGTCAGGGGGAATTTACCATTGACCTGCCTGCAGGCTATAATATTCTTGAAATCAGTGGGATGAATATCAAAGTGACCCATCGGCAATTTATGCTTTATGGTGAAGGCATTGTCCATATCGAGTTGGAAGAGGAAGACCATATGCTGGATGAGGTGCTTATTGTTTCGGGGCGTATACAGAACGTGAAAAGTGTGCAGTTGGGAATGGAGAAGCTGCAGCCTGCCCTGCTGAAAAACATTCCTACGGCTATGGGTGAGGTGGATGTGCTGAAGATGATACAGACACTTCCCGGCATCAAGACAGTGGGGGAGGCATCCAGCGGATACAATGTGCGTGGGAGTGCCGCTGACCAGAACCTGCTTCTTTTCAATAACGGAACGATTTATAACCCCAATCATCTTTTCGGTTTTTTCACGGCTTTTAATTCGGACATGATAAAGGATGCGGAACTTTATAAGAGCAGTATCCCCAGCCAGTATGGCGGGCGTATCGCTTCCGTACTGAACATCACCAGCAAGGAGGCGAACAAGGAAAAGTTTACTGGTTCTGCAGGTATCGGGCTTGTGACCAGTAAGTTGAATCTCGAGATTCCCATCATTAAGGAAAAGACTTCCCTTCTGCTGAGTGGACGTACGACCTATTCGGACTGGATAATGAAGACATTGCCCAACAAAAGCGGGTATCGTGATGGGAAAGCCGGTTTCTATGATTTGGGGACTGTCTTCTCGCATACGGTGAACGAGCGCAACAAGCTGAATGTCTATGGCTATTATAGTCACGACCGTTTTGCCTTTAATGACAATGAGAAGTATGCCTACAACAATATGAATTTCTCGGCAAACTGGAGGACCGTCTTTGCAGAAAAGCTGACCGGAAACTTCTCTTTCGGTTATGACCACTACGATTACCGAAATGATGAAACGGTGGAGGAAGCGTCTGCCGCACGGCTGTCTTTTGCCATTAACCAATGGTTTGGAAAAGCGGACTTTCTTTATCAAGCCGGCAATAGCCATGCGGTGAACTTCGGTTTGATGAGCCAGCTGTATAATGTGAATTCCGGGACCTACGAGCCGGTGGGGCCTAATTCGCTGGTAAGATATGATGAACTGCAAAAGGATAAAGCACTGGAAAGTGCCGTTTATATAGGGGATGAATGGGATATAACTTCCAGGCTCTCCATCAATGCGGGTATACGCTATTCCATGCTCAATGCTTTGGGACCGCGCACTTACTATACATATCAGGAAGGTATACTGCCCTCCATGTCTTCGGTGGCGGATTCTATCACGGCGGGGAATGGAAAGGTCATCAAGACCTATCACGGACCGGAATTCAGAGTGTCGGCACGTTATGCCTTTACAGATGATTTTTCCGTAAAGGCCGGTTTCAATACGATGAGGCAGTATATCCATAAGGTATCGAATACTGCCGTTATGTCTCCTACAGATACCTGGAAGCTGAGCGACCCCAATATCAAGCCTCAACGTGGCTGGCAGGTGGCGGCAGGCGCCTACTATAATACGCCGGGGCAACTTCTGGAATTATCTGTAGAAGGATATTACAAAAAGCTGATTGATTATCTGGATTATCGCAGTTCCGCCCAAATCCTGATGAACCACCATCTGGAGACGGATGTCATCAATACGGAGGGATATGCTTACGGCGTGGAATTCCAGGTGAAAAAACCGGCTGGAAAACTGAACGGGTGGATGAGCTATACTTATTCGCGCACTTTCTTGCGTCAGAATGATCCGCGCATAGCCCGTCCCATCAATGGTGGAGAATGGTATCCGACCGAGTATGACAAGCCGCATGACTTCAAGCTTGTAGGCAATTACAAGTTTACCCGCCGTTACAGCATGTCTTTCAATATGGATTACAGTACGGGCCGTCCCACCACAATTCCTGCCGGGCAATACTACGACCAGGGTTTGAAGAAAATGCAGGTTTACTATACCGACCGTAACAGTTATCGTGTTCCCGACTATTTCCGTATGGATTTGTCGTTCAATATTGAACCCAGTCACCACCTGACATTGTTGACCCACAGTTCCCTTTCTTTCGGTATCTATAACCTGACCGGAAGGAAGAATGTGTACTCTGTCTATTTTGTGTCCGAGGAGGGTAGGATTCAAGGATACAAGATGTCCATATTCGGTGCTCCCATTCCTTTTGTTACTTATAATATTAAATTCTGAAAGGGTATGAAGAATAAAGTATATTGGGTGATATGTATATGTCCGTTATGGTTGTTCCTTAGTAATTGTGTGGATAAGTTCAATGCCCACTTGCCGGAAAGTAGTATCGGCCTTCTCATAGTTGAAGGTAGTATAATATCGGATAGTGCTGTCGTGTTTTCTTTGAGCCGTTCCTTTTCCTTGGATGTGGAAGGGGTTCCTCCTGATTTCAATAAGGTGGATGCTGAAGTTTGTGTAACCGGTGAGGATGGCTCCAGTTTTAGGGGTGTTGCGTTGGGTAATGGAAAGTACCGGGTTGCTGTCGGAACATTGCATAGGGATGTCCGCTATAGCTTGAAGATTGTCTATGAGGGAGATATCTATACTTCCGAACCTCAATATCCGATAGGAACGGAAAGCATAGACGATGTCACCTACGAACAGCAAGGGGAGTATGGTGATGTCAGTATCCGTTTCTCTATGCAAAGCAAAGATGCTGCATGTTATTCTTGGAGTTATGAAGAAGATTGGGAGGTGAGGGCCGTATACAATCCTATGTGTGCTTATGACCCCGAAACAGATAAGATCGTTGATTATGATGCTAGACCATACTCACGCGGATGGTGTCATAGTGAATCGTCCGAGATAATAATAGGTAATATGGAAATAAACAAGGATAATCGTGTAAAGGATAAGTGTCTCTATTCCATTGAAGCAGACGATATTCGTTTTTCTTGCTATTACAGTACTATAGTGAAACAACGTAAGATTTCGAAGGGTGAATATGAATATTATCAGGAGAAAATAAAGCTTAATGAGGAGATGGGCGGGTTGTTTGTTCCCCAGCCTTCGGAATTGCCGTCGAACATTAGATGTGAAAGCTCAAATAAACAGGCCATTGGATATGTTGGTGTCAGTTTGAATGTGGCGGAATATCGCATTTTCATTTCTACAGATGATATACAATATAGGCTTCCTGAGGGGTATTGTCAGGGAGCGAAAGGGCTGAAAGAAGAGTATACATTTTTAGATTTATACTTGATGGGGTATACCATTGCATATCCGGACCCGGACCCACGTACGGGATTCAAAGGTTATGCATGGGTTTCTGGAGGTTGTACAGACGTACGCTATTTAGGTGCCAGCTTGGAAAAGCCTTCCTTCTGGCCAGTTGAAATCAATCTGTTTTAATAAGAAAAAGCGATGAATAATGCAAAATATATAGTAACATGGATATGCTTGTTGTGGCTCACTATTGGCAGTTGTGTGGATAAATTCAATGCGCACTTGCCGGAGAGTAGTACGAGGGTGCTTATAGTTGAAGGTAACATCATATCAGATAGTACAGTTGTTTTTTCCTTGAGCTGTTCCTTTCCTTTGAATGTAGAAGGAATTCCTCAGGATTATAACAAGATAGATGCAGAAGTCAGTGTAGTAGGAAGTGATGGTTCTTGTTTTAATGGCACTTCTTTGGGAGATGGAAAATACCAAGTTGTAATTGGCTCTTTGAATAAAGATGCCAGCTATAGTCTGAAAATTGTGTATGAAGGGGATATTTATACTTCGGAGCCTCAATATCCATTGGAGACAGAAACAATAAATGACGTTACCTACGAGCAACCGGAAAAATACGGTGACATCTCTATCCGCTTTTCTATGCGGAGTGAAGATGGCGGATGTTATTTCTGGAGTTACGAGGAAGATTGGGAAGTGAGGGCAGTATATAATCCCAAGTTCCGTTATGACCCTACCACTGATGAGGTGGTTGATTTTGATGCTACACCATATGCACGGGGATGGTGTCATGATAAGTCGGCTAAAATCATAGTAGGTAATATAGGAACAAATAAGGATACTCAATTGAAGGATAAGTGGCTCTATTCTATAAAGGCGGATAATAACCGTGTCTTTCATCATTATAGCACTTTGGTGAAACAGCGTAAGATTTCGAGGGGCGAGTACGAATATTATCAGGAGAAAATAAAAATCAATGAAGAAATGGGTGGATTGTTTATTCCTCAGCCTTCAGAACTTCCTACGAATATTATTTGCAACAATTCAGGCAAAAATGTAGTTGGTTATGTGGGAGTTAGCATGAATGTGGCAAAATATCGTATTTTCATTTCTGCCGATGATATATATTATAGGTTTCCTGACGGTTATTGCCAAGAATTTAGAGGTTGGGCAGATTCGTACATGGATTTATATGTGATGGGATATGCTATTGCTTATCCATTGATGGTAGGTTATGCATGGGTTTCCGGAGGTTGTACAGACGTACGCTATTTAGGTGCCAGCTTGGAAAAGCCTTCCTTCTGGCCGGATGAAATGAATTAATATTGAAATGATATGAAGAGAGTGATATTTTGTATTATAGGTTGGGTTCTTGTATTGGGATTACACGCTCAAATTGTTGAGAATATGCGTATTTATACAGACAAGGACTGCTATGTGGCTGGAGAAGATTTGTGGATAAAAGTTTGTGTGACGGATTCCTTGTCTCGTGGAAGCGTATTAAGCAAAGTAGCTTATGTAGAGATAAGTGACACGAAGCTGGTATACGCACAAGGTAAAATCGACTTGCAGAACGGGAATGGATGGGGACGTATCAGACTTCCGCAAGTCATGCATACCGGAGCTTACCAACTGACGGCATATACGCGTTATATGAGGAACTATCCTATGGCTTGTTTCCCAAAGAAGTATATAGCCTTGCTTAATACTGTTCAGACAACAGAGGAGGATAATGTGGAACTTTTTACGGATTCCATTACCGTTTCACAAGCTTCCGGCAATCAGCTTTCCGGAGCGGACTTATGGACAGATAAATCGGTCTATGGGAACCGGAGTAAAGTAGCCTTGACATTACCCAATCTGCCTGCTGATGTCAAGGAGCTTACTCTGTCCGTAGTACGAAAAGACTATGTGCTGAAGGGTTTTCCAATATCAGCCGACGGGCAGAAGAACTATACAAGTGTTCCGGAACGGTCATTTGCTGCAGAGTGTGAAGGGCATATTGTAACCGGCAGGCTGATGGGAGCGCCAGCTGACAATGTAAATGCACGTCTGGCATGTGTGGGCAAGGATATTCGTGTCTTTGACGGACAGCCTAAGGCTGACGCTATTTATGCTTTTTATACGACCGGAATAACGGATATGCAGGAGATTGTATTAACTGCATTACCGGAGGAGGAAAGTCCCTGCCGATTGGAGCTTATTTCTCCTTTTGTCGGGGTGTTGGCGGAAAAACTTCCTAAAGTCTGTGTGTCATTTCGGAAAGAAGACTTGATAGAGCGTGGTTTCAGCGCGCAATTACATTCTCTTTTGCCGGTAGATTCTTCGTATAGCAAGAGTATATTGCAACAACTTTATGATTTTGTTCCCGCTTCCACTTATAATCTGGATGAGTATGTTCGTTTCAGGACTGTGAGGGATGTTTTTGTGGAATTTGTCAAGGGAATACGTATCAGTCAGCTGGAAGGTAAAGATGTCATCCGGATACTGCAACCGGATATAAGGAGATTCAGTAATATGAAAACACTGGTGTTGTTAGACGGGATTCCGTTTGATGACCATGAAACCATTCTGAACTATGATGCCCGTTTGATACACTATATACATCGTTATACTGGCAAATATACTTTTGGCGGGGAGTTGTATGATGGAATTGTTTCGTTTATAACCCATCGGGGAACATTGCCTGATATACGTTTGGATAAGAATTCACAGATGTTTTCTTATGAATTTCCACAAAAGAGAATCGCATTTGTTGCTCCATCATACAATTCAGAGAAACAAGCCGGTTCTCGCTTACCGGATTTTCGGCATACACTTTATTGGAATCCGGAGATAACTTCCGCTATGGGTACACTCAACTTTTATACTTCGGATATGAACGGAATATATATAATTACCCTACAAGGAATTTCGGTTGACGGTAGGGAGATAAGGATGCAAAGTGAGTTTGTTGTTGGTGCTAACCATTAGTATAGATGGATAAAAAAGAAAAAGGGCAGAGAACTGAAAAGTTCCCTGCCCTTTATTCATTGTATTTAAAGGTGTTTTTTTACATGGTTACGAGTGACTGCTTTGCAAGCAGCTTTTGTAGTTTACCGTTCAGTGTTTGACACATTGTTCCATTACCCATTGCCTGATAGCGTTTGATTTGGTACTGTAACATAAAAATTTCATTTGCATTCTTTTTCATAATTCTCATCTTTTTGTGCTCTCCGCGTTTCGGAAAGCGGGTTTTTACATCTTTTCTTTTATCTTATAACGTTGCAAAGATACGAAATGTTTGCGAGAAATGTGTTTTATAACATAAAAAATAGCCATTCATCCTTTATTTTCTTTAGAAATACTAGATTTTGCAATCTATATATGACAAATATGTTACGCAAGTTTCGCAAACTCTTCCTTGTTTTATACCTTTGTAAAAAGGGATATTTTAGTATGGAGAATATTGTCAGAACAATAAGAGTTTATTATCCGGTTTCAGATGAAGCATTGGCGACATTGGCACATGGTTTTGAAAAGCAAGTGTTTCCTGTCAAAACACTTATTATCCGTGCAGGACAATTTGATAGGCAAGTCCACTTCATAGAGAAGGGAATGACACGCTCGTACACCTTGCACGATGGAAAAGAAATAACGACATGGTTCTCTATGGAAGGTGATGTAGCTTGTGGCTCGTGGGATTTATATAGGAACAAAGCAGGCTTTGAATACGTGGAAACATTGGAAGAAACACTGGTCTATTCTATTTCCATTGAAACGCTTAATGAGTTGTATAAGTCAGATATAGATATTGCAAATTGGATGAGGGTGTTACAACAGGAAAATTTTCTTCGCTTACAAGATATTCATATATCTCGCCTCAACTTGTCTGCGTATGAGCGTTATGAAAAATTAATGAGTGAGTGTCCGGCCCTTTTTCATAGAGTGACTTTGGGACATATCGCTTCTTTCCTTGGCATTACACAACAATCATTGAGTCGTATCAGGGCAAAGGGGTATTTTTTAACATAGGATAAATTCCTATACATTAGAGTTTTGTATTTTTGTCCGCAAAAACAGGATGCGTATGAAAACAGAATATGAAAAGTGCATGGCTGGCGAACCTTTTATAGGAAGCAGGGATCCGAAAATAGTGGAGATGATTTTGCGTACAAAACGTCTCCTGGCACAATTCAATGCCACAGATTATGCCGATAGCAAGCGCAGGAGGGAGTTGTTGTGTGAGATGTTGGGACATGTAGGCAAGAATGTGCATGTGGATATTGACTTCCATTGTGAATGTGGCAAGCATATTTTTATGGGCGACAAGGTAATTGTCAACATGAATTGTACCTTTGTGGACAACAATCGTATTGACATAGGTAGCAACGTCTTAATAGCCTCTAATGTACAGATATATACGGCAACCCATTCTACCAAAGTAGATGAACGTATGGTGCAGGACTGTCCGGAAGAACAAGAAATCTGCCGTACGTATGCCTTACCTGTACGAATAGAGGATGGAGTATGGATTGGTGGAGGGGTTGTCATTTTGCCTGGTGTCACCATCGGGAGGAACAGCGTTATCGGGGCGGGGAGTGTGGTTACCCGTTCTATTCCTGCGAATTGTGTGGCAGTGGGAAATCCTTGTCGTGTGATAAAACAGATTGATAATATAGTATCTGTATGAGCATGTGTTGAGTAAATGTATTATCTTTGCATATATTACCATGTAAACAAGAGAGACTATATACTTATGGGGAAATTGGTGGAACTTTGGCGGAGTCCTTATCCTACGTTTTATCAACGCTGGAAGGCAGTAGTGATACCTTCGGCCATTATTTTTCTGATATTATATATACTTCAGCCGTTCGGTATTTCCCGGATAAAGGGAAGTGTGTTTGGGGTGGTTGCCGGTTCTGCATTGATTGCGGCAGGTGCTTCGGGAGTTTTCACCTATTTGCTTCCGGCATTATTTCCTGCTTATTACAAGGAGCAGAACTGGACATTGGGTAAGCATGTGTTGAATTTGCTGCTGATGTTGTTGCTGATAGCAGTGGGGATTTGGGCCTATCAATCATGGTTGATGGGAATGTGGTTGGACAAGCGGTTGTTCTTTCTGGCTTTGTCTTGGGTAATGGTGCTGGCACCTTTTCCTACCATATTTTTTCTGATGTGGAACCGCAATTTGCAACTGACCCGCAATCTGAAAGAAGCTATGGAGATGAACGGTCACCTTTCAAGGAGAATATCCCCGGAAGTTGGGATAGCGAGCTTGGAAGACAAGGTGTTTTCCTCGGAAGAAGCGTTGGTGTTTGCCGGTGGCACCAAAGAAATGCTGGAAGTAAAGGCCGGAGATTTCCTTTATGCAGAGGCAAAGGGGAATTACGTAAAAGTAGGTTACCGTTCAGATTCGGATAAAGAAAAGAAAATTACATGGAGATTGTTGCGTGCCACCATGAAGCAGGCAGAGGAAGCTGTCTCTGCTTGCCCTTTTATTATCCGTTGCCATAGGGCCTTTCTTGTAAACATCCGGATGGTGGTGAAAGTAGATGGAAACTCTCAGGGATATAAGCTGAATCTGGAGGGTTGCGAAGAAGATGTTCCGGTTTCACGCGCATACGCCAAAGAGGTGAAAGCATTGATTGAAAACCGAACAAAGAGTTAGTCACTCGTCACAGAAATACGTTGTTCGTCACAAAGAGTTTGTTGGTTGTCACATATCCGGGCTGTCTGTCCCGGATATTTTTTTGTCTTATACCCTTCCTTTATGTTTGCGGCAGGAAACACAACGAATGTAAAGATATGAAACGGGAAACAGTCTTTGGGATATTGGGTGTATTACTTTATACACAGCCTTCCGTAGCGCAGAAATCAGTGACCGATACAGTACGTCTGAATTTTAATATAGACAGTGTCGCTTTGGAAGAAGTAGTGGTAAAAGGAGCCAGAACTCCTGCTGCCAACAGCCGTTGGAGCGATATGCATCCGGTGGAACTGGTCACGGTGGGCGGTGCGAACGGTGATTTATACAAGGCATTGCAGACTTTGCCCGGTACGCAAGTGCAGGGTGAAACCGGTGAATTGCTGGTACGTGGTGGAGGCAGTTACGAGACGCAGACTTTTATTGATGGAATGCATGTACTGAATCCCTATACTTCGAACGGAATAAATACCCCTGCTCGCAGTCGTTACTCTACATTTATGTTCAGTGGGGTAAACCTTGCTTCGGGAGGCGCTTCACAAGAATATGGAGAAGCGCTTTCGGCAGTCTTGCCATTGGAAACAAAAGATTACAGCAAGGTCGATAAAGTCGGAGTGAACGCTTCCGTTGTCGGTGTTGGTGGAGGGGGCACAAAGACTTTTGACAGAGGATCCTTGTCTGTTGACTTGAATTATCAGAACCTGGGTTTGTATGACAAGGTTTATTCGGGCAGGAGGGATTTCGAGAAGCCTTACCGGATGTTTTCCGGAGCTGTCCAGTTCCGTTATACTCTTGATGAAAGAGTGGTATGGAAGGTTTACGCACAATACGACCGGACGGACTTTTCCACTTACGAAGGGGATAACCGCAGATTGTTCGGGCTGGGTGAAGACAATATCTATGTAAATGCAACCTTTCGCAGGCATACTTCCGGAGAGTGGAGTTGGTTTGCAGGGGCGGCCTATTCTTACTATAACCGGAGAATCGGAGGAGCAGTTGTTTCGGGTGATAACTGGCTGGAACGTCAGCAAGAGACGCATCTGAAGGCTAAAGTTTCCAAACGGCTGTCATCGGTATTCCGCCTGGATATGGGGATAGAGAGCTATATCCGCAATTACAGGAATCATTATCTGTTGTGCGGGACGGATGACAGCAATCGCATGTCGCCTACCATTGGTGCGGGTTTCTTTTCGATGGCTTATTATCCGATGGAACAATTGAAGATGGAGTTTTCTTTTCGCACGGAATACACTTCTCCGAGCCGTAAGATGAATTTCTCTCCCCGGCTGGCGGCGAACTATTATTGGGGAAACATGATGCTGTCGGGGATTGTAGGGCGATACACACAGTTGCCCGAGAACAACTGTCTGGTGCGTCGGCCGCAGTTGATGTCGGAAGTATGTATGCAGTACAATTTGGGCGTTCAGTACGACTATGAAGGGCGTTTCTGTAAAGCTGAACTTTATTATAAGGATTATGACCGTCTGGCATTGGAGGAAACGGATGCCGATACGAAAGCTGTATTCTTGACCTCCAACGGTTATGGACACAGCAAAGGCATAGACTTGTTCTTCCGTGATAGAGCGTCCTTCAAGAATCTGGAATACCAGTTATCCTATACCTATAATATAGCCAAACGTAAATATCGGGAGTATCTGGAACTGACTACTCCTCAGTATGCTACACGGCATAATGCAGCCTGGGTGGTGAAGTATTCCTTGCCTCGCCTGCGTTCCATTGTCAGCGTGACCGACCGTTTCAGTAGCGGACGTCCTTATCATAACCCCATGCTGCCGGGTCTGATGAACGATGAAGTGAAGCCTTATAACAGTCTGGATTTGGGTGTGACCTTCCTGGCAAGCAAGAAGGTAATCATCCATGCTTCCACCAGCAATATCCTTTGCCGGAAGAATGAGTTCGGTAAGGTGGATAACAAGGCTGTCCTGGCTTCCAGCGACCATTTTTTCTATGTAGGAGTATATGTGACTTTAGGCAAGAAGGTCACCTACGATGTATCCAATTTTTAGACAATAACCCTTTTTAAATAAACAAAGATGAAAGCAATGATTATTTTTTTAGTATTTGTAATGCAAAGTGCCGCCCAGCTGCTCTTTGCCCAGAACCTGACTATTGAAGTGTGTGACATTGAAAAGGTGGAGGGGCATCTCTATGTCGCCATCTACAATTCGGAAGAAACATTCATGAAGAAACCCTTGACCGCCTTCCGGATAGATGTGAAAGATACGTCGCTCTCCATTCCTTGCCAGGGGTTACCTACGGGTACGTATGCCATTTCGTTGTTTCAAGACGAGAACGGAAACGGGAAACTGGATACTGCCGTTTTCGGCATTCCTACAGAGAAGTACGGGTTCAGCAATGATGCTCAAGGCGTTATGGGTCTGCCGTCTTATGACAAATGCAGCTTCACTTTTTCCGGAGACACGACTTTGGTGATACATCTGAAGTAGAGTGATTATGTAAGTAAAACGGGAATTAATTTTCTTTTGCGGACGATTTACACTATTTTTGTGGCTCAACCTTAATAATTGCGTTATGAAACGAGTTGCACGACTTTTGGGATTTCTCGGACTGGTATGTTTGCTTGCCTCTTGCGGCAAACGTTCTTTCATTACAAACACTTCTTACCGCCAACGTGTGGAGCAAGACTTCAATCAAAAAAAAGAAAGGTTGCCGCAGGGCGATTTGTTTGCCATATTCGATACGGACTTGACGTCGTACGAACGCGAAGCTTTGGAGTTCCTTTATGCCTATATGCCTTTGGCAGACATTGCCGATTATTCCGGAGAATTTCATCTGATGAACGTGCGCGCCTCCCAAAAGGCTGCCGATGAGATGCCTTGGGGAAAAGTTATTCCTGAGGATTTGTTTCGTCATTTTGTGCTTCCGGTGCGGGTCAACAATGAGCATCTGGACAGTGCACGGATAGTGTTTTACGAAGAACTGAAGAATCGTGTCAAGTCTCTGTCCCTCTATGATGCCATTCTGGAGGTGAACCACTGGTGCCACGAGAAGGCTATCTATACTCCCTCCGATGCCCGTACCAGTTCGCCTTTGGCAACGGTACGCACGGCATACGGGCGTTGTGGCGAGGAATCTACCTTGCTGGTTGCCGCCTTGCGTTCGGTGGGTATCCCTGCCCGTCAGGTCTACACACCCCGGTGGGCGCATACCGACGACAATCATGCGTGGGTAGAAGCATGGGCAGACGGGAAATGGTATTTTCTTGGAGCCTGCGAACCCGAACCGGTACTCAACCTTGGTTGGTTCAATGCTCCGGCCAGTCGCGGTATGCTGATGCATACCAAGGTCTTCGGACGTTATGAAGGAGCGGAGGAAGTGATGTCTGTCACTCCTACTTATACGGAAATCAATGTAATCGGTAACTATGCACCGACGGCTAAGGCCACAGTTACGGTCATGGACGGACATGGAAATCCGGTGTCTGATGCTTGTGTGGAGTTCAAGCTCTATAATTATGCGGAGTTCTATACTGTAGCCCGGAAGCAGACCGATGCAGAGGGAAAGGCTTTTTTGACGGCCGGTAAGGGTGACATGCTGGTATGGGCTTCCAAAGACGGAAAATTCGGCTATGCCAAACTGTCTTTCGGTAAGGACCATGAACTGGTTGTGAAGATGGATAAGACTGCCGGCGACGGCCATGCGGTAGATTTTGAACTTGTGCCGCCCCCCGAAAATGCGGAGTTGCCGGCGGTTACGCCCGAACAGCGTGCGGCGAATGACCGCCGCATGGTCCATGAAGATTCCATCCGCAACGCTTATGTGTCTATGTTCATGACGGATGAGACGGCGCGTTATTTTGCCCGGCGGTACAAGCTCGACGAAGATGCCGTTTCACGGATACTGGTCGCTTCCAGAGGAAACCATCGGGTCATTGCCGACTTCATGGCACGGTTGCGCTCTGAAAAGTCCAAAAGAGGAGGTCTGGACCTGCTCCAACGGATTTCGGCAAAAGACCTCCGCGACGTTACACTGGAAGTTCTGATGGACCACATGCAATCCCGTATGTGCAAGAATGCCGACCATTTCCGCAGATATGTGCGCAATCCACGCGTAAGCAACGAGATGCTGACCCCCTATAAAGGATTTTTCAAGAAAGCCGTCTCAAAGGAAGATGCTGAGGCATACAAGGCAGAACCGATGAAACTGGTGGCATGGGTGGCCCAAAATATCCGGGTAGACAATGACTGTAATTTGGGAGGGGCTCCCATTTCTCCGGAAGGGGTCTGGAAGGCCCGTGTGGCTGATGCCCATAGCCGTGACATTTTCTTCGTCTCCATGGCACGCAGCATGGCAATCCCTGCCCGTATCAACGGAGTGACCGGCAAAGTACAGTTGATAGGGGATGATGGTGCGATGGATGTGGACTTGAACCATCATTCGGAAGAGCCGGTCTTTATGGCAGAAGGAATTGCTTCGAAGGGAAAGTTGGTGGCTTCCTATAAGCCTATCCGTTCGTTGGATAACCCGAAATACTATTCTCATTTCACTATCTCCAAGTTTAAGAACGGCACGTTCCAACTTTCCAAACAGACCCCGCAGGGCAGTTTGCAATTGCTTTCCTATGACGAAGGCGATGCAGATATGGGCGGCGGTACTACATGGAGCAATCTGCTGAAGGAAGGAACAGCTCTGGAGGCCGGAGATTATGTTTTGGTGACCGGTACACGCCTTGCCAGCGGTGCGGTACTTTCTAAAACCACCTTTTTCAATATTCTGCCGGAGAAGACAACGGAAATTGAATTGGTGATGCGCGAGAGCGAGGATGAGGTGCAGGTTATCGGGAACTTTAATTCGGAGTCTCTCTTCACTCCGCTGCCGGACGCCGGCTCCGCAGCCCGGCAGAGTCTGCTGCAGGCTTGTGGGCGCGGTTACTTTGTCGTAGGCATTCTGGGTGTCAATCAAGAGCCAACCAATCATGCGTTGCGCGACATCGCTTCATTCAAGGCTGATTTGGAGAAGTGGGGGCGTAAGATGGTGTTGCTGTTCCCTAATGAGGCCAAAGCCGGCAAGTTCGCCCGCGAGTCATTCCCCGATTTGCCCTCTACCATTATTTATGGTATAGATACGGACGGTATCGCTGCGCAGATTGCAGAAAGCATGAAGTTGAAGCACAAAGAGAGCCTGCCGATATTCATCATAGCCGATACTTTCAATCGGGTGGTCTTTGTATCGCAAGGATATACCATCGGACTGGGAGAACAACTGATGAAGACAATAAAGGGGTTATAGGGCTTTCTGTCATGAATTGTAAATAGTAATCGTCAAATAGTAAATCATCCGATGCCTGTTATCGAAATATCATCTTTGACCCATCCCGGTGTGGAGATATTCAGTACCCTTACCGAAGCCCAGTTACGCAATCGCCTTGAGCCGGACAAAGGGCTGTTTATAGCTGAGAGTCCTAAGGTTATCAAGGTGGCTCTGGATGCCGGCTACGAGCCTTTGGCCTTTTTGTGTGAGCACAAGCACATCTATGGGGATGCTGCTGAAATCATTGAGCGTTGTGGCGATATACCCGTCTACACAAGCGGTAGGGAATTGCTTGCCGAGCTGACCGGCTACGTTTTGACGCGTGGTGTTCTTTGTGCCATGCGCCGTCCGGTTCCGAAGAGTATGGAGGACGTCTGCCGGGGAGCCCGGCGTATTGTGGTTATCGACGGGGTGGTGGATACCACCAATATTGGGGCCATCTTCCGTTCGGCGGCAGCTCTTGGCATGGATGCTGTGCTGTTGACGCGTAATTCCTGCGATCCTCTGAACCGTCGTGCGGTCCGGGTTTCAATGGGAACGGTTTTTCTTGTGCCGTGGACGTGGATGGACGGTCCTCTGGATACGCTCGGTGAGTTGGGTTTCCGCACGGCGGCCATGGCGCTTACGGACAATTCCATTTCCATAGACAATCCCGTTTTGAAGACCGAGCCCCGGTTGGCTATTGTGATGGGTACTGAGGGAGATGGTCTTTCGCACGAAGCGATTGTGGGAGCCGACTATGTGGTTCGTATCCCCATGGCGCACGGTGTAGATTCGCTGAACGTGGCGGCCGCAGCGGCTGTTGCTTTCTGGCAACTTCGCGTTTAGAAGTGATAACTCAAAAAAGCATATATTATGTTGGCATATACTTATATTGAACACGGAAAGTTCGGATTGCTTGAGAAACCGATACCGGTATTGGAAGATGCACGTGATGCTATTGTGCGGGTGACACTGGGTAGCATATGCACCAGTGACTTGCATATAAAGCATGGAAGTGTACCGCGCGCCGTACCCGGAATTACGGTAGGACACGAAATGGTGGGCATCGTAGAGCAGGTGGGTGCCGAAGTTGAGTCGGTAAAGCCCGGCGACCGTGTGACTGTGAATGTGGAGACTTTTTGTGGTAAATGTTTCTTTTGTCGTCACGGATATGTGAACAACTGTACCGACACCAATGGCGGTTGGGCTTTGGGGTGCCGTATCGATGGCGGCCAGGCGGAATATGTACGTGTGCCTTATGCCGACCAGGGACTGAACCGTATTCCCGATACGGTAAGCGACGAGCAGGCGCTCTTGGTAGGCGATGTGTTGGCCACCGGCTTCTGGGCTGCCCGTATCTCCGAAATAACCGAGGAAGACACTGTACTCATCATCGGTGCCGGGCCGACGGGTATTTGTACCCTGCTTTGTTCCATGCTGAAGAAACCCCGTCGCATTATTGTCTGCGAGCAGTCGGCCGAAAGAATCCGTTTTGTCCGCGAGCATTATCCGGAGGTGCTGGTCATTGGGCCGGAAAACTGCAAAGACTTTGTGAGGAAGCATAGTGACCATGGTGGGGCAGATGTCGTACTTGAAGTTGCCGGCACGGAAGATACTTTCCGCTTGGCATGGGAGTGTGCCCGTCCCAATGCCATTGTCACCATTGTGGCGCTTTATGACCAGCCTCAGTTATTGCCCTTGCCGGAGATGTATGGCAAGAATCTTGTCTTCAAGACCGGTGGTGTGGATGGGTGCGATTGTGCCGAGATACTGCGCCTGATAGCGGCGGGACAGATAGATACCACACCGCTTATCACACATCGTTTCTCGTTGGAGGAAATTGACGAAGCCTACCGTATTTTTGAGAATAGGCTGGAGGGGGTGATAAAGGTGGCGATTGTGGGTAGATAGAAAAAGAGGATAGCCAATGAAGGCTATCCTCTTTTTCTATGTAATTATTTACTTGCTACTTACTTGCTCAAAGCCTGAGCCACGTCAACCGCACAAGCCACTGTACATCCTACCATCGGGTTGTTACCGATACCCAGG
>ENA-OPWY01000320-OPWY01000320.1-human-gut-metagenome-genome-assembly--contig:-NODE-320-length-31618-cov-3.454710_pt1 | contig 31618 bp, 35 predicted proteins | sample MGYA00241515_ERZ502022 | MGnify/ENA primary metagenome ERZ502022 (study PRJEB25962, sample SAMEA2043045) | human gut metagenome | biome: human gut; feature: human-associated habitat; material: faeces...
GGGCGGCGTAGGTTTCTTCTTTTGTACTGTCGCCGCAGATGAGCCGGTGCCGTCCCAGCGTCCAGATGTCGCCGGACTTCGTGAAGGTCGGCTTTTGGAGCTCGGCATCCACATCGAAATCGTCCTCTTGGATGTCCTTGCCGTCGTCAAACAGCTTTGACAGTTCTTTCTCGTCAAAGCCGGTGAGGAGCGGGTCAAAGTCCGCTGCCTGCAAAGACTCAATCTCCACACGCAAGAGTTCTTCATCCCAGCCTGCATCCAATGCCATACGATTGTCGGCGATGATGTAGGCTTTCTTCTGCGCTTCGGTAAGGTGGTCGGCAAAGACACACGGCACCTCAGAGATGCCTTCCTCCTTGGCGGCAAGAATACGACCGTGACCGGCAATTACGCCATAGTCACGGTCGATGATGACGGGATTGATAAAGCCGAATTCACGGAGCGAGGAGCGGAGTTTGTTGATCTGCTCCGGCGAATGGGTACGGGCGTTATTGACATACGGCACCAGCTTCGTAATGGGAACGAGCTGCATTTCAGTCGTTGTTTTCATCAGACAAGCCCCCATTCCGCAAACTTCTCGAAACCACCAAGGTCGGAAATGTAATTCCGGGCGATCTCCACGATTTCAGCGTAGGGTCGGCCATCCACGGCATCGTCCCCAATGGCGCAGCAGAGCGTTACGGGTTTGCCGGTTTTCTGGGCTTTGAGGAAAGCGTAGATATTCACGGACACATCCGCCTTGGACAGATCCTTGCCGTGCAGACCGCCGCCGGTCACCGAGTCGGCCATATCCGAGCCGAGCTTGCGGTTGGTAGCGCCGGTGTCCACATTGGTGCCGCCCGTCCAGTCGCCGAGCGGATTGATCTCCGCATCAGGATACAGAGTTCGGAGTGCGTCCGAGACAGCATTGCTCTGACAGAGGATGAGCCGGTCGCCGTCCAGAATGTACTTTCCATCATAGGGATACACGGAGAAAATATCCCGTGCGGTCTGTGAGAGCTTTTTCTGCTCCTGGGTCACGGGCATTCCTTTGAAGATGCCGTTATCTCCGCAGCGGACGCCGTCTGCCTGGTTGTTGGCAAGGTGACTGTCCTGCGGCACTTCCACATAGTCTACGGCGAGATTTCCGGCATTGCGGTGGACGGCGGCGGTGACATCCGCATCGTCCAGCGTGACGGAAGTTTCAGCGATGATGTGGCACACACCGTGACCGATGAGAACCTCCACGGCAATGCGGGGATTTTCTTCCTTCTTGTATGCCAGGTCAACGAGCGCACCGGCGATCCTGTCTGCCACCTTATCTGGGTGGCACGGATTTACTTTTTCAAACATGGTGTTACCCCTTTCTCGCACGGAGCAGGCGTTCCATAAGGTCATCCTGAGGTGTTGACTCGCCGTATTCCGTGCTGCAGTTTTCTTTCACGATCTGGAATATCTCATTCCAGAGCCGAACCGCCTGGTTCATGTAGTTGATGCCGATGTTGATAAACGGGGACGGGATCGGCTTTCCCGTGGTGGGGTGTTTGGAGAGGAAACCCATGCGGTTGGTCATTTCCTCGCATTGTATCCACCGTGCCGAACACATAGCGTATCGCTCCAAAAGCTGTGGCGATACCTTTGCAGCACAGCCGATGCCTTTGAGCCATTGCCAGGTTTCCGTGTAAATCTCCTGCGCCTGCAGAACGCTGCCGTCCCGCTGCTCGGCGGAAAGAAAATCATGGGGCTTTGGCATTTCAACACCCTCGACTTCGGGAATGTCCAGCACTTCAAGTTTTCTGCCGCCGGGATTCCCGTTTTCGGCCTTGTCCTTGACTGCGGATTTCTTCCTTCCCGCACCGGGTCTAGCACCACCGCGCCCGCCTGTGTTATTCGATTTTGTAGGCATTTTTTCTTACCTCCATTCTTGAAAAATCTGTGGTTTGGAAGTACAATTTCTTTAAAGGGGTGAGGACAATGAATGAGACTGCCAAAAAATTGCTGAAAATAGGTGCAGGCGTACTGACGTTTGCTGCGGCGACCGTCTTGGCAATCATTGGAGAGAAAAACAGCTTTGGCTATTTTCTTAAGAACGCAAGTGATGAAGAGTTGAAAACTGCACGGGAAAAAGTTCGCCTTGATTATTGCAACCCTGATTTGGACACCAATTATCGTGTTGAGTGTCAAAAGGCACTTGGGGTATTTGATCGAGAAATGAGTAAGAGGGCTTGGGGCAACGAAAAACCTCACGCTCCTAGTTATCACAGCGAACATGGCTGGTATTTATTCAGTGATGATTGATGCCAGTGCAAGACCGCCACAGCAATGTGTCGGTCTTTAATTACCCTTTTGATTTCGCCTTTTTTGCGCACGTGACCCCGGGCCGTTGCCCGACCAAAAAGGCCCCAGAGATTTTCATCCCCCCTACCGAGAGATAATTGCATTTTTTCTGTCTTGTGATATAATGTATTTATCAAAACTAGTTGGTTTTGGCTACGAGCATTTTTCTGTTAAACGGAATCCCAGTCGACACAGTTTCACTCTTCCTGACCTTAGTTCAAACACTAATTGCAGTCAGAAGTCTAAAGGAGGAACTTGAGATGGTAAACAGACATGACACGGTGGTATGCGGCGCGCACGGAGTGGCCTAGTTGTAGCTGTGGTGAACGCAAGGAAAATGTAAGGAGCTTTAACAAGTGCCGATAGCAGGTTCGAATCCTGCCCGCTCCGCCATATGAGGTCATCCTTCGGGGTGGCCTCTTTTTATCTGTCGCCGAGGTCATGGTGGATCTTGGTGTGGCAGGACTGACAGAGACTCATCAGATTGTCGCGTGCATGAGTGCCGCCTTTGGAAACGGGCAGGATGTGGTGAACCTCCTGAACCGGAGTTAATCGACCTTCCTTGAGACACATCTCACAGAGGGGATGCTCCGCTGCATATCGGTCCCGGATGCGTTTCCATGCTCTGCCGTACTTTTTATTGATGTCTGCGCTGCGCTCGTATTTATCGTACTTGCGGCGTTCCTCCACACGGTGCTGTTCACAAAACTGTCCTTCACAGAGATTGGGGCAGCCGGGATGGGAGCAGGGCCGGAGCGGTCGTTTTGGCATTTGCTCACCTCCTTCGGGCATAAGAAAAGCCCCACGGGATTGCTCCCATGAGGCCGTTCTCGATTCTGTTTTCCTGATTATAATACTACTACATTTACGGCCGGAACTCTACGGAACTTTAGGGAACTCTTTTTGCTTTCATGATTTCAGCTACCGCATCCAGGGCACGGTCATGCAGCTTTAAGATCCATTTTCCGCTGTAGTGCATATCCACGGCGATCTGCTCCCAGGTGTGAAAGCAAAGGTATCGTTTTTCCAGAAGAATCTGATACTCACTGTTGTTCACCGCTTTGATGATTTCCACGATGTCCCGCTTCAGATCCACAAGGCGGTCGATGTCTTGGTTGATTTCTTCCTGCAGGTCGATGATCTTGCACACGGCATCCGCCATTGTAGAACCACTGGGGCTGGAACTTCTTGGCATACCCGTCAATGTGGCGGTGCATTTGGTAGCAAGCTCGTTCAGCGATGCCACCTGTGCGATTTTTGCATCGATGCGCTGGTCAAGCCGATATGCCTGACCGAGATACTCCTTTGCCGTCATTCGCCGTACACCTCCTGGTAGAGTTTATCCAGCAGCACTTCGCCGTCCAGGGAGGTGAGTACCTCAAACCAGCCGGAGCGAAAAAACCGTTCACACTCCAGCTTTCTGGTTTTCACAGCCTTGTCCTCGGGAACCTTCTTCTGCCGACGCAGCGCCCGCCGATAATCCTTCACCGCCAGCAGAATGACGGCGTTTGCGAGGTTCGTATAACAGTTTTCCATTCTTAACCCTCCAAATTGGCCTTGACCGCATCGATAAGCGCGGTCTGGGTCTTTTCTTTTTTGTGCAGAGCGGCCATGATGCGCTCGTCAATGGTGTCTTTTGCAATGATGTGGTGAATGACCACGGTGTCGGAGGTCTGTCCCTGCCGCCACAGTCGGGCGTTGGTCTGCTGGTAGAGTTCCAACGACCAGGTCAGCCCGAACCAGATGAGGGTCGAGCCACCAGCCTGCAGATTCAGCCCATGACCGGCAGAAGCTGGGTGGATGAGCGCCACGGGCAACTCGCCGCTGTTCCAGCTGCGGATGCTGTCGGAATCGTCCAGCAGGCTGAACGGGATGTGCCGTTTGTGGAGCCGCTCGGAGATGCGCTCCAGGTCGTGCTTGAACCAGTAAGCCACAAGAACCGGTTTGCCGTTTGCGGCTTCGACGAGATCCTCCAGGGCATCCAGCTTGCGGTCGTGTATCTGAAACACGCGTTTGTCCTCTCCATAGACGGCCCCGTTTGCCATCTGGGAGAGCTTGTTCGAAAGGGCTGCGGCGTTTCCGGCATCAATCTCCTCATCGCCCAGGGAAACGACCAGTTCAGAGCGCATAGCATCGTAGGTTTTGCGTTCCTTCTCGGAAAGTGTGACCTGTACTTCGTTCATCACGCATTCTGGCATTTGCAGGTGGTCTGCCGCCTTCATGGAGATGGTGATGTCAGAGATAGCGTCGTAGATTTTCTCTTCCGCGCCGGGCAGCGGTTTGTAGCTGAACACCACCTGCCCGTTGCGCTTGTCCGGCAGGAAGAAGGTGTTGCGGTAATGGGTGATGAACCGACCGAGCCGCTTTCCCATATCGAGGATGCGGAACTCTGCCCAGAGATCCATGAGACCGTTGCTACTTGGCGTGCCGGTCAGTCCAACAATGCGTTTGACGGTGGGGCGGACCTTCAGCAGACTGCGGAACCGCTTTGCCTGGTAGGATTTGAATGAGGACAGCTCATCGATGACTACCATGTCATAGTCAAACGGAATGCCGCTCTCCTCAATGAGCCACTGGACATTTTCCCGGTTGATGATGTACACGCTGACCCGCTGCCGGAGCGCCGCCTTGCGCTCTGCTTCTGTACCGACAGCCACCGAGTAGGTCAGCCCATGCAGATGATCCCACTTGTGGATTTCCGCAGGCCATGTATCTCTGGCGACACGCAGCGGAGCGATGACCAGCACCTTGCGAACCAGAAAACTGTCGAGGCAAAGGTCGAAGATGGCGGAAAGCGTGATGATGCTCTTACCAAGACCCATGTCGAGGAATACAGCGGAGATTGGATGCTCCAGGATGAAGTTCGTGGCATACGCCTGGTAGTCATGCGCCTTGTATTTCACTGAGTATCCCTCCAATCTGTTCGGGGCTATCGATGCAGTACACCGAAAAGCCGAGTGCTTCTAACTGCCTTTTTCGCCTTACTTGCAGAGGGCGGAGTGTTTTGCCCGGTGCTTTCAACTCAATGAAGGCGATTCTGCCGCCGGGCAGGAGTACCAGACGGTCCGGTACACCATCAAGGCCGGGGCTTGTAAACTTCGGTGCAAGACCGCCTTTTGTGCGTACAGCCTGCACCAGCTTTGCTTCTATCGTTTTCTCACGCATAATGACCTCCTGTGTTCTCAAAACCCGAAAAGCCCTTTACGTGCGCAAATGCGGGTATTGCGTGCTTGTTGCTCTTTATTCCTTCTTCTTTCGATATATAAGAAAGGTTAGGAACACAGGAACAAGACCGCCTGTTTTCTTTGGTACTTATGGGGCCGCCGCCGTTCCCATGAGGTGTTCCCATAAATGTGCCGAGCGGATATGCTTCTCCCCGGAACCTGTTCCGAAGGATGTCGGGTACAGTCATTTTCATTAGGAACACTCCTTGGGAACAAAGACATACTGCGGACCGTAAAGCGGGATACGCACCTTGCTGTCCAGCCGCTTCCAGCCGAGACGGGCAAGGATGGCGGTCAGCTCATTGCTGTCCGTTCTGCGAATATTGGCACGCTCCTTGCCGAAGCACTCGCACCAGATCTCCATGTTGGACACCTGGGTGCGCTTGACCGTACCATGCTTTTGGGTATCGCCGAAGTCGCTGCCTGTGAGGAAGTTGCGGCGCTCGAAGATGTCCATGCCGTCCCAATCTTCCGGGAGCAGCGTGTCCAGATACAGACGGACAAGCCCTTCACGCTCGTCGGACTCCATCGCCTCCCGCTGTTCAACCTTGGACAGTGCTTCTAACTCGGCACTCAGATAGAGCTTCTCGCCCTGCTTCACATACACCAGCGTTTCCGCCCAGATCTGGCAGATCAGCTCCGGGGTCAGATCCCAGGAGTGCTTGATGCCCGTACCAGGCGTCTTGACCGGCCAGAAGCGGCGGTTTCCGGTGGTATCCCGTAAGTAGCCGGACTCGGCGTTGGTGGTGCCGAAGAACACGCACTGACGCAAATGCGGCGTTGCCCGTTTGCCGAAAGCAGCACGGTAAATGTCGTTTTGTCGGGAGAGGAAGGACCGTAGCGTCTCCACCTCGGCCTTCTTCAGACCTGCCAGCTCGCCGATCTCCAAGATCCAGTACCCCTGCAGCTTCTCGGCGGCGGTCTTGTCCTTGGTATCGCTTAGGTTCAGGCTGTCGGAAAACCACTCTCCGGCGAGCTTTGCAATGAGGGTGCTTTTGCCGACACCCTGGGGACCGTTCAGCACCAGCATGGAGTCAAATTTGCAGCCGGGATACAGCACACGCTTGATGGCGGCACAGAGGGTCTTCCGGGTGACGGCACGGACATACTCGTTATCGTCGGCACCGAGATAGTCGATGAGCAGCGTATCCACTCGCTTTACGCCGTCCCATTCCGGCAGATTTTCGATAAACTCACGGATGGGATGGTAGGACCGATCATCCGTGACCTTCGCCACGGCGATATCGTAATTTCGTGCAGAGAACGTGCCGTAGTGGGAATCTACATAGCTGATAAGCTGGGCATCGTCCGCATCCCGCCAGAATTTTGATGGGTGCCGCCAAGGCACCTCACCCTTGATCTCCATGCCGTCCAGAAGCTGATTGAATACCAGCGGCTTCAAAAGCGGGTCGTTCATGAGAATTAAGGTGAGGTTCTGCAGCGTGTTTTTTACCTTGCCGGTCTTGTCCAGTTCTAAGGCGTTCTGCCAATCCTCGTCAGAGAACTCCTCGTTTGCCTGGGCTTTGCGCTCCTCGGCAAACACCGCTTTGACCTTCTCGTCCTTGAGGGCAAAGTCCGACATTGCCTGGAAGGACGGGAGCTTGCCGGGGGCGGTATCTGGTGCGCACTTATCGTCCAGGTCACGGAACCGGTGCAGCCGCACCAGGTCAAAGGCGTTCAACAGCCGACCGCAGGCCGGGTCTGTGGCATGGTGGCTGTATGCGAATTTCCCATCGTAGATGATGACACCGGCAGAGGAATCGGCGGGGATATAGTCGTAGCGCCCGTTCATGGCAGACGGTGCATATACATCCGAGAGGAAGGTGTCGATGGCTTCCTCCACGGTATAGGCACGGCAGAAAGCACCCACCACACCCGGCTTTGTCAGCGGATCGGCCTGCTGGGCAATGCTGTGCTGCACCACCTCGGACTGGCGGCTGGATACCGGCCAGGTGGAGGCGTCGTGCCAATCATCGTAGTGGGAAAGGTACTCATCCGGGTCAAGCTCTGCACCGTCCTGCACCTTGTAGAAAAACTCGCCGTTGGCGGAGGTAGAAGGCCAGTACATGAGCCGGGATGCCTCGTAGGTGGTATCGTCAAAAAGGTCGATGCCGATCTCCTTTGCCACCATGCGGGCGACTGCCGGATATTCTTCTTCGCTGATCTCCCGTTTCAGCGGGATAAGCAGGCGAAGTCGGGGATGCTCCGGCGTGTGTTTGTGGGTAGAATAGACGCAGCACTTGAAATCGTGGAACAGCGTAATTTCATCCCAGATGTCCGGGGTGCCGTAGTCCATATCCAGCGTCAGCAGAGAGCGGCACAGCACCATGCCGTTTTTGCGCCTGCCTTCCCGAAGGTGACCGCCCACAAACCCGCCCACATCCTTGATGCCGTCCTGCTGACCCTTTTTCAGCTTGCGGTATTCTTCGACCGTTTCCGTGGTGCGGATAGTGCTGCCGCAGCGGGCACAGAGATCCGCCCAGGAAATGTCCTGGTTCTTCCATTTTTTATCCATGCGGCTGTTGCCGACTGCAATCTTCATCTGCGTACCTCCTCACAGTTTTCGGTAAAGTAGCGGATAAGCTGACCTTTTCGTTTTGCCTTCTCAATCTCAATGCTCATGCCGCTGGTGATTCTCTCTCCGAACACCCACAGCTCGGCACACTTGGAAAGAAGGACGATGTCCATGAACAGCGCCAGGTCACGCTCCTTGCGGTCGTTGTCATTCATGAATTGGGTGAAATAGATGTGCGGGGCAATGGGGATGCACCCGGCATCCACGGCGAAGCGGCAGTAAGTACGGGCGTTCTCTTGGTTCTTCGCCATATCCCCGGCAAGCGGAGAGCAGATATACACCACGGGACGGAAGGCCCGGAGGGCTTTTGCCTCTTGTTCGATTTTGGTCAGCGCTTCATAGGCGGTAGGGTCGTAGTACCCCTCGCAATTGAATTTATTGACTCCCATTTGGGTCACCTCAGTCTTTCTTGTAAAAATCGCAGACATAGCCGTCTGCCCGGAGCAGCAGTCCCGATGCCCAAGTGGGCGTTTGTCCCATGACGGAGCAGATATTCTCCAAAGAGGTACCCGGCGGCGCTTCGATGACCACTTCGTCGTGGACGTGCATGACGATCCGGTATCCTGCGGCATTCAGCCGGAGCATGGCTTCCGCAAGGATGTCCCTTGCCGTTGCCTGGACGATGTTCTCCACAAATTTGGGACCGTAGCTTTCCAGCCGCAGCCACTTTTTCTGTTCGCCCACACCCTCATAGGTCACAGACTCGTTGCCGAAGCGGTTCAGACCCATCTTCGGTTTCACATACACGAGCCGTCTGCCGGAGGGCAGCACCACAAACATCATGCCGCTCTGATAGTAGAAGCGGATGCCGTGTGTCTCTGTGGCGGCTCGCTCCCGAACGCAGGTGGAAGCCGCTTTGTCCACATCCCACCAGAATTTTGTGATGTGGGGATTGGAAAGCCGCCACGCATCCACCAGCGGTTTCAATTCTTCTTCCTGCAAGCCGTAGTTCAGTGCGCCCATTGCTTTCAGTGCACCCACGGAGCCGCCATAACCCAGAGCCAGTTCAGCGATTTTGCCTTTCTGCCGCAGATGTCCGTTCACGCCGTGCTTTTCCACGGGGACATGGAACATCTGCGAAGCGGAAGCGCAGTAAATGTCGCCGCCCTTTGCAAAAACTTCCTGCCGCCAATGCTCTCCGGCGATCCACGCGATGACTCTCGCCTCGATGGCAGAGAAGTCTGCTACATAAAAGCGGCAGCCGGGTTTCGGCACAAAGGCGGTACGGATAAGCTCGGACAACACCAGCGGCACGGAGTCATAGAGCATTTCAACGGCGTCCGTATTGCCGCTGCGGACCAGTGCCCGTGCAGTGTCCAGATCCGGCAGATGGTTCTGGGGCAGGTTCTGCACCTGGATGAGTCGACCGGCATAGCGACCGGTGCGGTTGGCACCATAAAACTGGATAAGCCCTCTGGCACGGTCATCCGAGCCGACTACCGTCTGCATGGCGGTGTATTTCTTGACGCTGCTCTTGGCAAGCTCCTGCCGCAGGGAGAGGGCAAGTTCGATTTCTCCGTCCGCTTTTTCAAGCATTTCTGCCACGGCAGCTTTGGAGAGCGAATCCGCCTCCACGCCTTTCTCAGCAAGCCACGCCTTGAGCTGCACCGGACTGTTGGGGTTATCCAAGCCGGTCACCGAGCGCGCCTGCTCCATGTGCGTTCGCTTGAAGCGTTCATCGCAGCGGATCGCCTGGGTGACGAGGGTTCGGTCGAGCATGATACCCCGGTCGTTGATCTGCTGGTCTAGGGTGTAGTTGCGCCACTCTGACTCTGTGACCGGGAACTTGGAGAGCTTCTGCTGAATCGCCATCTCCGTTTCCACATCCCGAAGGTTGTAGGCTTTGAACAGCGACCATTTCTCCGGTGCATCTGTCGAAAAATGTCGAATAAGCGATCCGTCTCGTGCTTTGGATGGAGTGCAGAAATACCGAATAAGGTCTTTGCCTTCTTTGAGCTTCTGCTTTTCGAGGCCCAGCACAGCACCGACGCCTTCCAAAGAAAGCGGAAGCCCCAGCGTCGCTGCCCAGACCATCGTGCAGTGCCAGGAGGACGGGTCGAGATATTGCCCGGTCGGGTATCCGAGATAGCGTGACAGGCACACACGCTCGAATTGTGCATTGAATGCCCATTTGGTCACGGCGGTGTCGGTCAGCGCAGAGCGGACATCGGCAGGAAGCGTTTCTCCGGCAGTCAGATCCACGACTTTCACCGGCGCACCATCCGCCGAGTAGCCGAAAAGCAGCACCTCAAAATCCGGGGCTGCGGCGTAGCGATACACGCCGCACTTTGTGAGGTTCTCGGAGGAGAAGGTCTCAATATCGATACTTAGATTTTTCATGGTTCCTCCTGTTGCGGGGAAAGGGCGGCAAAGTTGTGAACTCTGCCGCCCACCCTTGCTTACTTGCTCTGCTGCTGGGCTTCTTTTTCTTCCTTGCGCTTGCGGCGCTTATCCCGGATATGAAGTACAAGCTCCTGGACAAGGATGCCGATGTCTGCAAGGATGAGACCGACCATGCCGCCAAAGCAGACGGCGAGCATCATTCTCTGAATCTCTGTCATAGCTGGTCACCGTTCCTTTCTCAGGACAGGAAATCGTCGTCCAGGTCGGTTGCGAAATCGTCAGCCGCAGAGGACTTGCCGCCGAGAGGCTCACCGTCACGAACCTTCTGGATGTTGCCCAGGCCACAGGCGATGCCGCGGTTGCCGTTGGAGTTAAAAGCGTAGAAGTTCACAGACACTCTGGCGTAGCAGCCGGAATACACCTCAGAGCGGTCGAGGATCGGCTGAACACTGCGGTCTACGATCTGCGGAGCGGTAGTGCTGTTGGCGTTTACGAAGAAGCTGTTCTTGTAGGCTTCATCGTCACGCTCGGTATCGCCGTCACGGAGCGGGAGCTTCAGAGCCGCCTTGTTGGGGATCTTTCCGCCGAACTTGGCGACGCCTTCCTTGATGGCAGCGTCCACGGCGGTGTTGATGGCGTCGAGGGTCTGCTTGTCGGATTTCGGGATGATGAGGGATACGGAATACTTGGGGTTGCTGCCATTGATGGAGGCAGGCTCCCACACGTTTGCATAGGACAGGCGGACAACGCCGGTCACAACTTTGGTCGAATTCATCTTGTTAGCCATAATTACAGTTCTCCTTTATAGTCAGTAAAGTCTTGTTTTGCACTCATTGTCGTGATAGCCGGACGCCGGTCGGATGCGGGAACGAGCGTCGGCTTTCCTTTGGGCTTGACGATCAGACCGTCGAGCACCTCGGCAAAGGTCTTTTTGCCCATGAGCTTCTCCATCTCGGTGATGGGAATGAGAGATTTCTTGAAGATGTCGGTATAACCGGCCGCACGGGCGGCGGCGACAACAGCATCCTCGTCGGTGTACTTGCGATTGGTGCGGCTCTCCACCAGCTTGTAGCCGGGCCACCGCTTTCCGTGGTTGACCGCTGCGTCCTGGGCGTATGCCATGAGCTCATTTGCCCATTTGGTGAGGTCGTCCAGCTTGCCGAGAATGTCGCCGATCTCCGCATCGGAAAGCAGAGGCGGCTGGGCAAACTCGTATTTGGCAAGTTGGAGCTTGGCATCAGCTCTGGCTCGGCACTTGACCGCCGCCTTGCAAAATTGGCACCAGCTTCCGGGGCAGTATTCGCCTTCGCCCTTGAAGGCAAGCTCTGCCTTTGGCTTCAGCGTCTTTTCTGCCCATTCCCGAAGGTCGGCAACAGAAATGACCCAGGTGCTGACATTCTCCCGGCGTGGCTGGTAGATGGTCATGGAAACTGTTTCGATGTCGTAAAGACAATCGAAGATGCGGAGTGCGCCAAGCGCATACAGCATCATCTGCGGATTCTCTTCGGCATTCACCAGCACGCCCTGACCGTATTTCAGGTCAATAATGTGGAGGAGCTTGTCCGCCACGATAAGGCAGTCGCCGGTCCCGAAACCGTCCGGCACATAGCAGGAAAAGTCCAGCCGCTGTTCAATGAGCACCTTGGGGTCCGGGCAATCCTGCCGGGCTTCCTCGATGGCTTCCAGAACGAATTCCACATAGTCGTCTGTGTACATCTCCATCTCGTCGGAATCGTACTTGCTGACAGGGCGGGTGGAGCGCATCTTCAGTGCCTTACGGAGCTTGTGTTCTGCAAGGGCATGAGCCGCTGTACCTTCTGCGGCAGCCTCCATTTCTCTGTCCTCGAACTCCAGTTCCAGCCGAGCGGATGGATTGCAGTGAAGCCAGCGGTGGGAGGAGGATGCCGAGAGGACCGCATGACGATTAGGGGGCATCCTTCAGCACCTCCACATCCTTGAGCAGCGCCTCATAGTGCTTGGGGTCGATGCCGGAGAGCTTCGGAGCGCCGTGCTTTTTAAGGAGTGCTTGGATCTCAGCCGTAAATCCGGCCCGGCTCTTTTCGCCGAGTACCGCTCGGACTTCTTCCAGCGTCAACTCCTTTTTGGGAACGGGTGCGGAGGCCTTCGGCTCTGCATCGACAGTCGGCTCATTCTGCAGCATGGTATCTGCCACAGCCTGAACGCTGTCCGCCAGGGAGCGAAGATCCTCGACCACATCCAGCAGGAGCTTGACCTTACTCATGTACGCCACCTCCCATCGGGACTTCGGTGATGGCGATGGACTCGACAGTGTTGCCGGGAACCACGACCATGACCCTTTGCTTGGGACCCAGGAGCAGCGTGAAGAGCTTTTCACGGATGCTGACCGTTCTGCAAGCGACTACACCGCCGTTTTGGGGCTTGTCTGAAACACGAATATTCAAGTTGTGCTTCATATGGTTTTACCGTCCTTTCCGAAGAGCGGATTTGTTGTGCCCTTCACAGGTAGGCCACGGGAACGGCAAAACGGGACGGTCTATGCGAGGAATTTTTTTAATTTTTTCAATGCACGGTCGGTGGCATGGCTGATTGCGGTACGATCCACGCCCTCCTCGCGGGCAATATCTGTGTATTTTCTCCCTTCGATGAAAACCTGCTGGATAAGATACTGCTGTCGGGGAGAAAGCTGGGCGATGGCCGCATACAGCCTGCGGTACTCGTCCTTGGTGGCGGCCTCCGCCTCGACATTGTCATCCGAGGGAAACAGCGCGTCGTCCAGGTTAAAAGCGTCCAAGGAACAATGCCGACGGGTTTCCTTGTGGTTGATGTTGTACTCCTGGCGGTCCAGGTCGATAATGACGGCACCGATTTCATCGGAAACCTCGACTTCCGTCACAGATCCATCCTGGAATGCGTACTTGATTTTCATAAATTTGGCTCCTTTCAGATTTTGCAATCCGTCCAGAGCCGCCGAATCCGCTAAAAACAGAAAAGACGGCAGGGTGAGACCTGCTTCTCCTATATGGGAGAATTCAGATCCCGCACTGCCGTCTTGCGTTCTGGCGGATCGTTGGTGTTGATTATGTAGTTGTCAGTGCTATGAGGCAATAGGGGACTTTTCGTGGGAGATCTTAAGGTTACCGTCCTTGTCGGCGGTAATCTTGGTCACGCAGTCCCCTCGCCGGATGTAGGCGACTTTCCCGTCATCGCTGATGTCGCATACTCGCTTGTGATTCAGGTCTTTGACTTGGGTCATAGGCATTCCTCCTTATTTTGAAAATAAAAAAGGCCGGTACAAACACCTGCGGATATGTTTTCCGCGAGATGCTCGTACCGGCCAAACTCACATTCGGTTCAGGCTCGTGTATTGAGCGATTTAATTGACGAGAGCGAACTCCTCCGTTATGGGGAGTTCTGCTCACTGGTTTTGTTTTTTCCCTGCACGACCAGCTCGTGCAACTTGTCCAACGTGACCGTCTCTGTCACATCCCTATCTCCTCTGCGCCATTTGAGACGGATACCATGTCCTCCGTTGGGAAGGATAACAGGCTCCCCGATCGGGATGTGCTCAATAGGAGAATAGATTAATCGACTTTTTTTCATGTTGGTCAGCCTCCTTCGCTATCGGGTGGGTCGATGTATTTTACAAGGCTCTGAACACTGTCAATATCGAGCCAATTCATCAGTCGGAGCAGATAGTGGCCGTCTGGGGTGGTTTCACCACTCTCCCATTTCTGATAGGTTCGAACAGATGTTCCAATAGCATCAGCCACATTACTCTGCGTCATTTTCTTCGCTTTTCGGAAATCCCTCAGAGCTTCGTTGTCGAACTCCATCGTTTGGGGGCCTGCATAAAGTTGTCGCCATTCCGGTTCAGTGCCATCTTCTAGTTCATCATCAAGAACATATACAATGCTCTTCGGGCCAAGCGTAATACGGAGTTCTCCGCATCTGGATTTTTCACCGTTATATGAAATGGCTGCTGGGTGTTTTACCAGTATCGAGGTCCATTCAAAAATTGGGGTTCCGCGTCCATCGCATGGAAAATGTCCGTTACATACGATAGCATTCTCATCCTTGATGTACGCAGACCCATAGTCCTTCACGGGGTAATAGATGATCGGCTTTTCTCCGGCTTTTACAAGTGCTTCGTTATAGGCGGTAATAAACCTTGCGGGTACAAAATCCTTTAAACCATTCTCAACGCAGAGATGTAGATAATGACGCCAGGAGCGGAAAAGTTCTCTTCCGTTCAGACCACCCGCTCGAAATACCGAATGCGAAAACTTAACAGGGAACATTCCTTTGGCGGCTTCATCTTTCGGCTTTGGTGCGGGGGCGACCTGCTCCCTTGCGTAGGAGCAAATTGTCTCTACAGGAATACCGAGATCGTACAGCATCCATTCAAGATCGGCATAAAAGGCATCGTAGTCTTCACCAATGGAACTGTTATTATCTGGGAGGGGAATGATAAGCGAAAGCCCGCTCCGACGCTCTCCTCCCATCGGCATTTGATAAAAGTAGAATGGAATTCGGCGAATGAATGTTTCGCGGTCGACTGGGGTATACATGGGGGCCTCTTCCAAATACATACAGTAACCGCGGGCGCCGAGACCTTTTTTACTGACCTTTGTGCAGTATCCGAAAACCTCGCCCTTAATGATTCGGTGCTTCTCAAGATAGGAAATCAGCTTTTGCCGATCAATGCGGTATCCATCGGTGTAATGGCAGATGATGTTGAGTTGTTCTTCAGTCAGTTTCATAGTACCACCTCGCTCTGTGCCTTAATTTTACACGAAGAAAATGGGTAGTTCAAGCGAATAAAAAGTCGTGTTTCCGCAGTCCCATCTCTATGCTTTGAATCTGTCATAAACCGTCCCTTGTATAATGCTTGGACATTTCCTGAAATCATGCGAGTCGATGCAGTTCTGTTATGCCACTGTTTTCTTTTATCAAGTGTTAGCTTAACACCTAACATTCGGGGCGAAAAAAGTCAGCGGGAAAACCCGCTGACTTAACATCGGGAAACACTATTATCTTTGCAGCAGCCCCAAATCTTGTAGCCGATAGAAGGCTGCGTCATTGGAGACATTAAATGTCTCGGCTACTGCCTGCATAGGGGCATTCACATTGTTTCGGTAAATGCGCCTAGCTTCTCTTACTTTCGCAATTACCATGCTCTTCGGCATCAGGATTGCTGATGCCAACTGGTTTGCCTGCCATTCAAGCCAATCAGAATCCGTTTTTGCTCGACAACCCTTTCCATACTGAGTCGTGCTGCGGCGGCACTGCACCATCTGAACTCATTGTCACTGAGCTGTGCTTTCTTAGCCTGCGCCTTGAAGTATTCTGCATGAAGGATACTATGCGCAGCTTCATGACCACAGGTGAAGCGATATCGATGCTCCTGATTTTCCTCTAAGAGGATATTGTCAATAATCACTGTTCCCGCTTTGACGGGAATGTACTTTGCCTCCCAGCGATCCGGATTAAATACGGGGACGCGGTCGGTATCGTTGAAAACGGTCATTCCGAGAAAGACACCACAATGTGACAGGTATTGGAAGTCCTGCTCCAGACCTAAATACCGGGTGATAAAACGATCAACATCAATTTCAGTCGGAGTAGTCATCGCTTGAGGACAGAAATCCTCCACCAACTTTTCACCAATGTCGTTAATGGTGTCCTTACTCAAAATGGGGACGAGTGTGTGGCTTGTTGCGAATCGAGGTTTAAACATAGGCGTATTTAGCCCTCCCGTTTTTTCAAATCCTCAACAAACTTTAACCACTCTGCTTCTCCGGCGTTAAGGTCACGGGCAGTGCGGAGGGCAGCCGCCACATAATCACGTCCCATAATATAGTCAGGCAGGTCAGGGGCAACGGTATTGCGTTGACGACCCACCAAGTCAAACATAGCGGTTTTTTCGTCTGTGTTCAGATGTAGTATTTCTGCGACCTTGTCCAGTCGGTCTTTTGTCAGAGGTGCGGAACGATTTTTCTCAACATCGCTTAAAAATGGCGCTGATACTCCCAATTGACGAGCCAGCTCTCTGAGTGTAAAGTCGTGTTCCTCTCTCAATGCTGCAAGTAGTTCTCCAAAATTTGCATAACTTTCAAGTCTATTCATAAGTCGGTTCACCTTTTCTTTAATTGCCTGCTATAAACTCAATCACATATTCCAAAAACTCTTATGATAACAATAAAACACAGGACTTTTGACATGACGGTGAATATTAAGCATAGGCGTTAGCCTTACAGCTAACAGAATAGCACGCGAAGGTTTTACTTGTCAAGTGGTAGGTTAACAGTTTACAAAACGTTCATAATTGCTATTGGTTCTATGGTGAACGACGGGACTTTCTACGTCTGAGGATAAATGATGCCGGACTGGCATCATTTATCAGAACAGTCCGGCATCTTTTACTTACTTTTCAATCTCCTCGTCATCAATGGTGCTTTCGGCTAAAGCCGCAGCGGCTTCACGTTCGCGGCGGGCAGCCCAGCCACCTTTTGCTTTCGGAGCATACGCAGATTCAAGTGCATACATGATACCCTGCTCCTCGGCAAAGTAAACCGGGGACGTTCCAGTTATCCTCGGCATTCCAGTCCATCAGTTTTCTGACCAGATCCACCACCGTGGCGTTGCTGATTTTGACCTGCGCTTTCTGTTCGCCCTCCGGCTTGGAGAAGCGCACGGCATTCGGGGCGTCCTCCTTGCAGGCACGGATGGCGAACTGCTTGGACTTCGGCTCAATCAGGAACTGGATGTACTCAGGGAAATGCAGCTCCTGCGCGGTCTGGATGTTGAACTTTACCACATTTCCGGTAAAGGTGCAGACAGAAGCAGAACGGGTTTTGATGAGATCAATGACAGTAAATTTTTCAAACATGGTAGTTACTCCTTTTCAATTACAATAAAGTTGTGGTCCTCCTCGGCAGCAACCGAGGCGGGTTCCGGTTTCTGGGTTACGGAGAAAAGCAGACTGTCCACATACTCCTCGTCCCACGATGGGTCGACGATCATGAAACCGGACAGTGCGCCTTTGACCACAATGCGTGGTTTTCGATGCGTGTTGCGCCGTTTCCTATACCGCCGTTCTTTGCGGATCTGCTGCGCCAACAGCCAGTCGTTTTTCTCGATGATGGGGATATGATGCCCCTCAACGAAATACTGCGGTTCCAGGCCGTTGTTCTTTACACTCTTATGCGTGAAAAAGTCTATCGTAACTGTTTTTTGACACAGAGCATCACCACAATACTTTTCGTTTTTAAGGATGCCCAGGACACTGCCGGAACTCCAAACCGATAGACCTTTTACAGTGGGAATGCCGCTTTTTGTCAGCAGCTCTGCAATTTGCGTGGATGAATAGCCGTCAAGGTAGAGACTGTATATGGCCCTGACTATATCCGCTTCATCTTCTACGATTTCCCATTGCTTTTCATCATCCAGCCGATAGCCAAGCAGCGCCCAGCTGGGGTAAATTCCAAGACCCTGCGCTCTTCTGCGCTTGAATGACCATTTCAGGCTGTTGGATTTTTGCTCAGACTCACTTTGTGCCACGAGACTCAAAACGGTAATGACCATATCGCTGCTTTTATCCAGCGTGTTGAGTTTCTCGGTTTCAAAGTACACGCCCACGGGAGGATCGAGCTTTCGCAGCATGAAAATATAGTTCAGACTGTCCAGAACATTTCTGGCAAAACGGCTGACCTGCTTCGTGATGATAAGGTCGATTTCACCCGCTTTGCATTTCTCTATCATTTCAAGAAAGTGCTCACGGTGCAGAACGGAAGTACCGGAAATACCCTCATCGGCAAAAATACCGGCGAACTCCCATTCATCGTTCTCTTGGATCATTTTCGTGTAGTTCTGCACTTGAAGCTCATAGCTGCTTGCCTGGGTGTCCTCATCCGTGCTGACACGGCAGTATGCGCATACACGAAGTTTCTTCTTTTCGGTTTCCGGTCCCACATCCTTTTTTGCTGGGATGATCTGTACCTCCTTTTGTGGACCGTTTGTGTATGCATCACGGATGGCGTTCTTCGTGGACTGCCTTTTTTCCTCACTACGACCGCGAGGTCGAAGTGGTTGCTTCTTTGTAATCTTCATAGATTCACCTCCTCCTGCCGCAGATTATGTAGGCGGATAAGCCCACACCGCAGCTCGGAGCCGGCGTAATCTATTATATCTTGAAAATACGAAAACCGTTAACATAAACGGCAAATAGCGTTTAAGTTAACGGTAAGAGGTGAAAAAATAAGAAGCTTTACAGCCCCTTATTTCTACATGGATTATCTTTTGTCATTATTCATTGCTTTCAGCATCTGGTTTGCCGCTTTCTTTTGTTCCGGCGTGAGATTGACCCAGTTTTCAAACAGTTCCTTGAGCTCTGGGCTGATTTCAACCATCTCACCCTCTGCAAAGAATTGTGCCATTGTGATGCCGAATCCATTACAGATTGCTTCCAGCGTTGCGAGTGAGGGAACAGTATTTCTCCTATAAATATTCGCAATCGTGGACTCTGACAGACCGCAATTCTTTGCCAGTCTATACTCAGTCCACCCGCGCTCGTTTAAGAGCTGCCGGAGCCTCTCATGCGTGTCCATAGCATCACCACCCTTCCTGTAATTATTTTACCCCCAAACTAAACTGCATTGTACGGTCTACTTGTACTGAACATACCGTTATGTTAAACTGTATAATAACGGGAGTTCAGCAGGGAGGGATGACAATGCTGACAGAGGGAGAAAAACGGATGCGCAGGGTGTGTTTTACGGGACACCGGCCGGAAAAGCTCAATCAGCCGGAGCGTGTGGTCAAAAAATGGCTTGAGGCCGCTATAAGGCAGACAATTGCTGACGGGAAGAATGTGTTCATATCTGGCATGGCTCGTGGCATTGATATATGGGCCGCAGAGATTGTACTGCGGCTCCGTGATGAGGGGCAGGATATAAAGCTGATCTGTGCCAGCCCCTACAAAGGCTTTGAGCAGGGATGGAGTGTTGACTGGCAGGAGAGATACAATGCCGTCATGGCTGCTGCCGACCTTGTACGCTTTATATGCCCAGGTTACAGCCGCTCCTGCTTCCAGATCCGTAATGAGTGGATGGTAGACCACTCGGCTCTGGTAATTGCTGTGTTCAATGGTCAGCCCAGCGGCACTAAGAACACGATTGAGTACGCCACTCGGGAAGGCGTTGCATATCGAAATATACTCTCAGAAACATGAAGTTTTACTTCACGAATTTTAGAATAATCTTGTTTTTTGATTGAGGCTGGTGATATAATAGTTTTGAATTCATATGTGAAGAAAGCGAGGACTGTCAAATGGGCGTTTCTTACAAAAAATTATTTAAGCTGCTTATTGATCGAGGCATGAAGAAGAAAGATCTGCAAGAGGCAGCAGAACTCAGTCCCGCAGCTGTTACAAAACTCGCGAAAGGCGAATATGTGCGGCTCGATGTACTTGTAAGAGTTTGCTGTGCATTGGAGGTTGATATCGGCGACATCATGGAGATCGTTCATGATTAGTCCGTTTTTATGGACACTAAGCGGTGCATTATTATTCCAAGGAGGCTATAAATTATGATAACTGGCGCAATTAAAAATAAAGTAGACAAAATCTGGACAGATATATGGGCTGGTGGCATTGCAAACCCGTTGACTGTTATCGAGCAGCTTACATACCTCATGTTCATCCGTTCTCTCGACGAAAAAGAACTTGAAAACGAAGAATTTGAGAATATGACCGGCGAAAAAATGCCGAAAATATTTCCCCAGTCCGCTGCCGGACAGTCCATGCGTTGGAGTAAATTCAAAGATGATGATCCTCGCAGAATTTTTGATATCATGTCCCAGCGCGTGTTTCCCGCCATTAAGAGCATGAAATATGGTCGGCTTCCCGATTTCAATGAGAAGGGCGAACTTGTTGAGATTGAGGACGAGCCCGGAAAAAAGGATGAAAGTACCACAGCATTTGCACGATACATGAGCAATGCCATGTTCCTCATTCCGACGCCGCAGCTTTTGCAGAAGATCATCACTGGACTGGACGATCTTTATGAACACGATATCGCAGAGCTGGATATGCAGGGCGACCTTTACGAATATATGCTTGGCAAGCTGGCAACAGCAGGTCAAAATGGTCAGTTCCGTACGCCCAAGCACATTCGCGAAATGATGGTGGAGCTGTTGCAGCCAACCCCTGATGACATTATCTGCGATCCTGCTTGCGGCACTGCTGGCTTCCTGGTCTCTGCATCAGAGTATATTCGCCGCAACTATGAGGATACCATGACCCCCGAACAGTGGGAGCATTTTGCGGGGCCTGCATTTACAGGCTTTGATACAGATTTTACTATGCTCCGCATTTCGGCCATGAACCTTATGCTGCACTCCATCAGCAACCCGGAAATTGATTATAAAGACAGCGTTTCGAAGCAAAATCAGATTACGGAACAATTCACCATGTGCCTTGCGAATCCGCCTTTCAAGGGAACAGTGGATGCGGAAAGCATCAACGACAACCTGAAAGCGGTTACAAACACAAAGAAAACTGAGCTGCTGTTCCTTGCACTGTTTCTCAGGATGCTGAAAAAGGGAGGTCAGTGCGCCTGCATCGTACCGGATGGCGTGCTGTTTGGATCGTCCTCGGCACATAAATCCATTCGCAAAGAACTCGTCGAGAACCACCAGCTTCGTGCAGTAATCTCGATGCCGTCTGGTGTATTCAAACCATACGCAGGTGTTTCCACCGCTGTGCTGGTATTCACAAAGACCGGCGCGGGTGGTACCGACAAAGTATGGTTCTATGACATGAAGGCCGATGGCTTCAGCCTCGACGATAAGCGTTCTGAGATTGCGGATAACGATATCCCCGACATCATTCAGAGATTCCACCATCTGGATCAGGAGGCCGCACGTGAGCGTACCGAGCAGAGCTTCTTTGTACCGAAGCAGGAGATCGTAGACAATGGATACGACCTCTCTATCAACAAATACAAGAAAACAGAGTATGTGGCTGTGGAGTATCCCTCAACGGCGGAGATTATGGATAAGCTGGATGCGTTAGAAGAAGAAATCGCAGTTGGTCTGAAAGAATTGAGGAAAATGTTATGATAGCAAAATTGGGAGATGTTTGTACTGTCGTATCTGGCAGCACCCCAAAGAGCACAGTTTCTGAATATTGGGATGGAGATATCAAGTGGATTACTCCCGCTGAACTGGACGATGACAGCTATATCATCAGTGATTCAGTACGGCACATCACAGCACTCGGGGTTACAAAGACAGGTCTAAAACCTTTTCCTGCCGGAACAGTTATTCTCTCATCCAGAGCGCCGATTGGTAAAACCGCCATTGCTGGATGCGAAATGTATTGTAACCAAGGCTTTAAAAATTTAATTTGCAGCGATAAAATTGATAGTAAGTACTTGTATTTTTTCCTGTCAAGCAAGACAGATTATCTAAACTCGCTCGGCAGAGGAGCTACATTCAAAGAAGTTTCGAAAATAATTGTTGAAAATATTGAGATTCCACTGCCTGAAATAGCTGAGCAAAAAGCGATTGCCACCTGTTTTGAAAAGCTGATGCTACTAATTAAAATGCGAAAGGCGGAACTGGGCGAACTTGATAAGCTCGTGAAATCCCGATTTATCGAACTGTTCGGCGATCCGGTGATTAACCCTAAAGGCTTCCCGTGTTACACTGTAGGTGAAGTGATTGACTTCCAAGGCGGTAGCCAACCAGATAAGAAATTCTTTGAATATGAAGCGTCGCCAGATAATATCAGGCTGATTCAGATCCGAGACTACAAAAGCGACAAATACATCACCTATATTCCAAAGACGATGGCAAAACGCTTTTGCACTGCGGACGATATCATGATTGGCCGATACGGGCCTCCTATCTTTCAAATCCTGAAAGGCATAGAAGGATCGTTTAATGTTGCGCTAATGAAGGCGACCCCCAAAATGGGTAACAGAGAATTTATCCGACAGTTTTTAAAGCAGGACTGCCTGCTGGAATATCTTGAGGGGCTATCAAAGCGCACCGCAGGACAGGACGGCATACAGATGGATAAGTTAAAGGCATATCCATTTCCGTATCCTCCGATGGAGCTGCAGGAGCAGTTCGCAGCCTTCGTTGAACAGACCGACAAATCAAAACTTTGCGGTGAGATGGAGGTGGCAGCATGATCGTGAAGCCTTTAACGGAATATTGTACTCTCAATATGGGGCAGTCTCCTGACTCTAAAACGTATAACACTCAAGGAAATGGACTCCCATTTTACCAAGGTAATGCTGATTTCGGCGAATCTCACCCTGTAACCCGCGTGTGGTGCTCAGATCCAGTGAAAGTGGCAGAAGACGGAGATATCTTGATTTCTGTTAGAGCTCCGATCGGAGCTATGAACATGGCAGTGGAACGCTGCTGCATAGGTCGTGGCCTTGCCGCTCTTACTCCCATCTCCAATAAATGTAGCAAGCAATTCCTGTATTATGCATTGCAGAGCAAGGTTGATTCCCTGATTGCACAGGGAACGGGTTCTACATTCAAAGCAATAAGCAAAAAAGTGTTAGAAGCTACATGCATTCCAGCTTACAGCACTATTGAGCAGGAGCAGATTGCCGAAACAATCGGTCGTGTTGACAACACAATTGCTGCAAGGCGTAATCAGCTCGTTTTATTAGATCAGCTCGTCAAGTCCCGATTTATCGAACTGTTTGGCACCATTCACGATAACAGATTCGGCTTCAGCGTTGTAACACTACAAGATGTTTCTGCACCGATCAAAGATGGAACGCATCAAACGCCTATATATACTACCGATGCGGAAAATGGATATAAATTCCTTTCATCCAAAGACGTAACCACCGGGAAAGTCGATTGGTCGCACCTAAAATACATCCCTGAAGAGCTCCATCGAGAGCTATATGCCCGTATATCGCCTCGGAAGGGTGACATATTGCTTGCAAAGAATGGTACTACGGGTATCGCGGCTATAGTAGATAGAGACGAGGTGTTCGATATCTATGTTAGTCTTGCGCTCATAAGGCCACACGGTGTGGATTCGACCTATTTATGGGCAGCAATCAATGCCGCAGAGACGAAACAACAATTTGATGCAAGTCTCAAAGGAATCGGTGTTCCCAATTTGCACCTTGGCGAAATTAAGAAAGCTCGTATTATTTTGCCTCCTATGGAGCTGCAGGAACAGTTTGCAGCCTTCGTCGAACAGACCGACAAATCAAAATATTACAGCGTAGCATAGGCAGAAAGAGAGGTGAGATATATTGACGATTAGAGACGAAGTCGATTTATACATACAAGATGTTCTAAAAATGCAATATATGGTTTCTAATAACATATCTCACCGTCTGACAAAAGGAGAACTGAGGGAAAAATTCATTAGGAGAGTGGTCCAGGATGAGTTTCCTAATTTGCTGTTGAAATCTGGAATTTTATGTGAGGGCACATGGCAAAGCACACAAGGCGATTTTCTATGGCTTCGCGATAATGCCCGCATTGGCAATTTGAACCTTTATGATTTAAAAGACTGTCTGATGTTCATGGAGATAAAGAGCCGGGCTACTGCAGCAGAACTAAGAGCCCTAAACGATACAGCTGGCAATCTTAAGCAAAGGTATGCTGGTGAACCTCCGATCAAGATTGGCATGTTTTGTTACAGTACAGTCGCAACTGAGCAGACCGTTTTGCGAAAATTCGGCTTTACTTACGACAAGGAGATTGATGGTTATAACGCATACGACAAATCAACTGATATTATGCCAAATGTTGATTTTTTATTCAGTCTGAACATCGTCGATGATTCAGATGAATCGACGTCAGCGTATTTGATAGTCAGAGACTTTTCAGGTAACTGCAATTTATATAAGGATAACCCGGTGATACGCTATTTCTTTAATTATTTCCGGTAGTACGAGTAACAAGGTGGGAGAATACGAATATGTCGAATTTCGAATTTCTAAAAGAGAAAAAGGAATACGCATTATTTGCCTCTGCAGCATTTGAGGCAGAAAAGGTGTATGTTTCCGCGCCTGCCATGTGCGCTGTCGGCTGCAGAAAAGCTTTGGAACTAGCGGTGAAATGGGTGTATTCGGCTGATAAGACGATGCAGATGCCCTACAAGGATAACCTGCAGGCTCTGATCCATGAACCCACGTTCCGTTTTGCTGTGGACTATAACACGTGGGGCAAACTGCCGTTTATCATCAAACTAGGCAACTTGGCCGTTCACACAGAGCGCAGCGTTCAGGCTAGTGATGCTCTTGCTTCCCTGCAAGGACTTTTTGAGTTCATCCAGTGGGTGGACTATTGCTATGGCACCGATTACGAAGAGCGGCAGTTCGATGAGGCACTGATTCCGACCGAAAAAATCGTTGTCGACACCAAGAAAATAAAAGAGCAGGAGAGTTTGCTTGGTGAGAAGGATGCAGAGATTGAGTCTTTGCGTAAAAAGATCGAGCAGATGTCCGAGCAGATCACCGCAACAAAGGATCAGCACCAGAAGGAGCGCACCTTTGTCGCAGCAGACCTTTCCGAGTTCAAGACTCGTAAAATTTACATCGATGTGGACATGAAGCAGATGGGCTGGAAATTCACCGGCGCAGATGCAGATGTACAGGAAGAATACCCTGTTGAAGGGATGGCTGGCGTTGTCGGCCAGATGGGGTATGTGGACTATGTCCTGTTTGGCAAGGACGGTCTGCCATTGGCGGTTGTTGAGGCCAAGCGATCCAGCAAAGACCCGAACATTGGACGCAAGCAAGCGGTGCTGTACGCAGATTGCTTGGAACGCAAATTTGGTCGCCGTCCTATGATGTTCACAACCAATGGTTTTGAAACCTACTTCTGGGACGATCAGAGCAGCCCACAGCGTAAAGTCAGCGGCATATTCAGCAAAGATGATTTGCAGAAGCTGATGAACCGTCGTACCGAGCGGAAGGATCTGATGACCATTCCGATTGACGACAGGATCACAGACCGCTACTACCAAAAAGAAGCCATCCGCGCTGTATGTGAGCAGATCGGACAAGGTTTCAGAAAGCATCTGCTGGTTATGGCAACAGGAACGGGTAAAACCAGAACTGCATCCAGCCTCACCGATGTGCTCAGCCGTGGCAAATACGTCACCAATATTCTGTTCTTGGCAGATCGCACAGCGCTGGTGAAACAGGCAAAGGACGATTTCAAAAACTATCTGCCGGATATGTCACTGTGTAATCTTTGCTCCAACAAGGATGATCGCGGTGCCAGAATCGTTTTTTCCACCTACCCGACAATGCTGAATGCAATCGACGATACAAAGACGAAGAACGGGCAGCGGCTGTTTACCCCCGCACACTTCGATCTCATCATCATCGATGAAAGCCACCGCAGTATTTTCAAAAAATACCGGGCCATCTTCGAATATTTCGATGCAATCATGGTAGGTCTGACTGCAACCCCAAAAACGGATGTTGATCGTAATACCTATGATTTTTTTGAAATGGAGCACGGCATACCGACGTATGCTTACGACTACGAGACGGCAGTATATCAGGATCATGTGCTCGTTCCGTATTATAACTATGAAGTTAAAACCAAGTTTTTGGAGGAAGGCATTTCCTACGACGATCTTTCCGATGAAGACAAGGAACGATATGAGGATGATTTCGTTGAGGATGGCTTCCTGCCGGACTTCATTCCGTCGGCACAGCTAAACAAATTCGTGTTTAATGAAACCACTGTGGATACTGTATTGCAGGATGTGATGGAACGCGGTATACGCGTCGCCGGTGGTGACAGACTGGGGAAAACAATTATCTTCGCCCAGAATAAACGCCATGCAGAGTTCATTCTGGAGCGATTCAATAAACTGTACCCCAGACTCAAAGGCACATTTGCCCAGCGAGTGATCTGCGATGACACATATGCGCAGACGATCATCGACGATTTCAAAGTGCCAGAGAAAGAGCCTGTTATTGCAGTGTCTGTCGACATGATGGATACCGGCATCGATGTGCCGCAGTGCGTTAACCTTGTATTCTTCAAAAAGGTGCGTTCCAAGGCGAAATTCTGGCAGATGATCGGTCGTGGAACGCGCTTGTGCAAGGGACTGACCTGCACCGACCAGATGGACGGCGAATATACCGATAAAAAGCGTTTCCTTATTTTTGACTACTGTGGTAACTTTGAATACTTCCGTGCGCACAAAGAGGGTTTCGAATCGAAAGAAACTAAGTCGTTGTCGGAGAATATTTTCGGCAAGCAGGTTCGATTGGCTGTTATGCTGCAGGAAAGCGCTTTTGCAGGCGATGACTACCAGGCATGGCGTTCAGAACTGGTTGGCACGTGCTTTACGCAGATACAAGAACTGAATACGGAACTGATTGCCGTTCGGCTGCGCATGCAGAGCGTTGAGAAGTTCAAGAAACCTGGTGCGCTCAATTACATAAGCGAAGGTGATAAAGGAGAACTACTGCAGCAGATTGCGCCCATCGTGCGTCTGGATGATAACGACGAGTATGCAAAGCGCTTTGATAATTTCATGTATGGACTTATCATCGCATCGATGGAGCAAATGCCGTCGTTCAAATATGCGCAGAAACAGTTGCGTGATATGGCAACCCTGCTGGAACGCAAGGTTAGCATTCCGCAGATTAAGGCAAAACTGCCTATTATTAAAGAAGTCAATACGGATGCCTTCTGGGAATCCAATGATATTCTGCTGTTTGAAAATGTACGCAAGGAGCTGCGCGAACTAATCAAGTTCATTGTCGAACAGAATCCTGTTAAAAACCCAATTATAACCCATCTGACCGATCCCATCATTGACCAACAAGAAGGCGTCCAGTTGGATGCTGCATATGATTTTGAGGATTATCGTGCCAAAGTTAACCGCTATGTCAATGAGAACGGAAATACGATGGCGATTCACAAATTGACGCACAACATTCCTCTGACGGCTGGTGACTACCAAGAGCTGGAGCGCGTACTGACCAGCGAATTGGGCAGCAAAGAAGATTATGAACGCGAATTTGGTGATACCCCATTCGGTCTGCTGATCCGGAAAATTGCAAAGTTGGATCACGATGCCGCGATGGCAGCATTTTCTCAGTTCATCAATGACCAGTCCCTGAACCAAAAACAGATTTCGTTTCTGCATAAGATTATCAATCATATTGAGCAGAACGGATATATGGATAGTGTCACTATGCTTACCAAGCCTCCGTTCGATAAGCCTCTAAGCTTTACCAGGTTGTTTGATAAAAAGATGCAGATGGAAATTATGGCTGCGATTAACAAAGTTAAAGATAATGCAGTTGTTATTGCAGCTTGAGAAAGCGTACAACATCAATTTAACGATTACCGCTGTGATTTAACGATTACCCCAGCCGTTTAACGATTACAACGTCACAGACAGCCGCAAACCCCATAAAACGCGCGAACCCCGCCGCAGAATTGCTCTGCAGCGGGGTTCGTTATATGCCGGAACAGCCGAAAAGCCTTATTTCAAGCGGTTTTCGGGCATAGAAAAAGTCCACCGTAATTCTATCAAAATTACGGTGGACTTATGGTGGACCTGAAGAGACTCGAACTCTCGACCTCTCGGATGCGAACCGAACGCTCTCCCAGCTGAGCTACAGGCCCATTTATGAAGCTGTGCTGTTTCCCGTGCGGTGCTATGACCCGGAAAACATAGATATTATAGCGGCGTTTGGTACGTTTGTCAAGGCTTTCTTTCAAATCCCCGCGCAGATTGGATCTGCGCGGGGATCTCTGGTTTTACACGCCCAGCTTGTTGCGGCGGATGATCTCAGCCTCGTCGGGAGTGGTGGTGGAGGTGTAGCCCTCCAGCGGGATCAGGCGGGCGTTGACCGCGTCGATGATCCACTCGGCATACGGGAAGAAATACTTGTCGAACTCGTGCGGCGGGGTGATCCAGTTGCGCGCGCCGATGACGACGGGAGGCGCATCCAGATAATCGAAGCACATATTCGTCAGATTCTCCGCGATCTCGTTGAGGAACGTGCCTCTTGCGCAGGCATCGGAGGCCAGGACGACACGGCCGGTCTTCTTGACGGATGCGATGAGGTCGGTATAATCCAGCGGGACAAGCGACGGCATATTGATGACGTCGGCCTCGATGCCGTATTTCTCGGAAAGCGTCTTGGCTGCGTCGACCGCGCGGTAGAGCGTTGCGCCGATGGTGAGGATGGTGAGATCCTTGCCATCGCGGACCTTATTGACCGCGCCGGGGGCCCACTCATACTCTTCGGCGGGAACACCGCCCTCGTGGAACTCTTCGCCCTTGCCGTAGATACGCTGGGACTCGAAGATGACGCAGGGATCGGTGCCGTTCAGAGCTGCCTGCATGATGCCCTTGGCCTCATACGGGGTAGCCGGGAAGAAGACCTTCAGACCGGGGATGTGGGAGACGATGGCGACCCAGTCCTGAGAATGCTGCGCGCCGTACTTTGCGCCGACGGACATACGCAGAATCATCGGCATCTTGAGAATACCGGCGGACATGGCCTGCCACTTGGACATCTGGTTGAAGACCTCGTCGCCTGCGCGGCCCAGGAAGTCGCAGTACATCAGCTCGACGACCGCGCGGCCGCCGCACATACAATAGCCGACGGCGGTGCCGACGATAGCAGCCTCGGAGATTGGGGAGTTGAACAGGCGGGAGTGCGGGATCACGTCCATCAGGCCGCGATAGACGGCGTATGCGCCGCCCCAGTCGCGCACGTCTTCGCCATAGGCGACGAGCGTGGGATCCTCGTAATACTTGTTGATCAGCGGCTCAAAGATAGCGTCGCGGATGTTATAGACCTTCATGTCGGAGAACTTATTGCCGTCCTTATCAAATGCGAAGTGCTCCTTCTTGGCAAGGTCTGCGTAGCGCTTGCAGCTTTCCTTCGGGCCAGTGACGTTCAGCTTCTGATCGGGCGCGCCCATGGAGCGGACCGTCTCGTTGGAGAACATGAGGTTCGCCAGATAGTCCGGGTTCTTGTCGAAGTCGACATACGGAGAGATCTCCTTGTCGTCGGCTGCACGGCAGATCATGGTCATGCGGTCAGCGGTGTCCTGCAGGAGCTTGGCGAAGAACTCGTCGGACTCGACGCCTGCTTCCACGAGGGCCTCGCGGAACTTGACGATCGGGTCATGGCTGCGCCAGTCCTCGATCTCCTCCTTGGTGCGGTACGCGTTCTGGTCGGAGGTGGAGTGGCCGACGAGACGATAGGTCACGACGTCGAGCAGGACGGGGCCTTCGTTATTCTTGATCAGCTCCATCTTGCGCTTGTACGCGTCGATGACAGCCAGCGGGTTCCAGCCGTCGACACGCTCGGCGTGCATCTGGCTCGGGGTGATGCCTGCGCCGAGACGGGCGGGCATATTGTAGGCCATGGTTTCGCCCATGGTCTGGCCGCCCATGCCGTAGAAGTTATCAAAGACGTTGAAGATGATGGGCAGACCACCCTTGCGGCCTTCCTCCCAGAGGGTCTTGAACTGGTCCATGGCGGAGAAGTTCATGGCCTCGTAAACCGGCCCGCAGCCGAGGGACGCATCGCCGATGTTGCAGACGACGACGCCCTTCTTGTCGTTGTTCTTCTGGTACAGCGCAGCGCCCGTTGCGATCGGAGCGGAGCCGCCGACGATGGCGTTGTTCGGGTAGATGCCGAACGGCAGGAAGAACGCGTGCATGGAGCCGCCCATGCCGTGATGGAAGCCGTTTTCACGGGCAAAGATCTCGGCGACGGTGCCATAGAGCAGGAAGCGGATGGCCAGCTCCTTGACGTCGCTGGTGTCGGCAAATTTCTTGACAGCTGCGAGGGTCTTGCCGCCGAGGAAGCTTTCCATGGTCTGCATCAGCTCTTCGTCGGAGAGCTTGTTGATGCAGCTGAGGCCCTTGGACAGGATCTCGGAGTGGCTTCTGTGAGAACCGAAGGTGATGTCGTCCTTGTTCAGCAGATATGCTTCGCCGACGCAGGAGGCCTCCTGGCCGTAGCTCAGGTGCGCGGGGCCGGGATAGGTCGTCTCGACGCCGTTATAGTTGGCCTGCGTCTTGATGAGCGTGAGCATATGCTCGAACTCACGGCAGATGGCCATGTCGCGGTAGATGCGGATGAGATCTTCCTTGGTGTAATTGCCCTCGTCCAGTTCCTGCTTGATGGTCTTGTTGTACTGGCAGACGGGAATATCTTCAAAGTGGATATAGCCGGGTTCGCGGACTTTTACGGGATCGATATACAAAGATTTCGGCATAATTTCGTCCTTCCTTTCTCTTACTTGGCAAGCAGCGTCATGAAGTTCTCAAGGCTCTTGCACAGCTCGCTCATGTAGCGCGCGGCAGGTGCGCCGTCGATGACTCTGTGATCGAAGGTCAAAGACAGGCCCATGGCCGGGTACGTCTCAATGACGCCGTCCTTCGCGGACTTGATCTTCGTCTGGATATTGCAGACGCCGAGAATGCCGGTCTGAGGCGGATTGATCACGGGCGTGAACGCCTCGCAGCCGAACGAGCCGATGTTGGAGATGGTGAAGGTCGCGTCGGACATATAATCGGGGCTGAGCTTGCCTTCGCGGGCCTCGGCGGCAAGCCGCTTGGCTTCCATGGACAGCTCGAGCAGCGTCATCTGGTCGGCGTTAAAGATCGTGGGAACGATCAGACCGCGCGGGGTGTCGCAGGCGAAGCCGAGGTTGACGGTATTGAAGTGACGAACGACGTTCTCTTCGAGGACGTTTGCATTCAGATCCGGGCAGGACTTGATGGTCTTTGCAACGGCGAACATGACCATGTCGTTGAGGCTGACCTTGCCCATGGGCGCGTCAAGCGGCTTGAGCATGGCGCGGTAGGCCTGGATCTGGGTCGCGTCGAAGGAATACTGCTGGGTGAGCTGCGCCATGGTGGACAGGCTCTTCGTCATGGACTTGGCCGTGGCCTTGCGCACGGGGCTCCACTTGACATCCTCAAAGTCGGCGGCAGCGGGCGCTGCTGCGGCAGGTGCTGCATACGCGGCGGCTGCGCCGGAGGCGATCAGCTTGTCGATATCGCGCTCGATGATGCGGCCGTTGGGGCCGGTGCCGGTGGCAAGGGCCGGGTTGACATTGTTCGCGACAGCCTTGGCCATAGCGCGCGGAGAAATGGCCTTCAGCTCGGCTGCGGCGG
>ENA-OPWY01000378-OPWY01000378.1-human-gut-metagenome-genome-assembly--contig:-NODE-378-length-28390-cov-2.010058_pt1 | contig 28390 bp, 26 predicted proteins | sample MGYA00241515_ERZ502022 | MGnify/ENA primary metagenome ERZ502022 (study PRJEB25962, sample SAMEA2043045) | human gut metagenome | biome: human gut; feature: human-associated habitat; material: faeces...
ACGGTTATCTCGTTCATATCGTCCAAAGGCTGATGAATCCCAAAGCCGGAGGAAAGCGGAAAGGCATTTTGGTATTTACCCGGTTCTTGAAAGAAGCGGAGAGGTTAACCTATTCAATACCTGGCTGCGCTATTGTATCCGGTGATACTCCAAAAGCCACTCGTGAAATGATTCTCCAACATTTCAAAGCTGGGAAAATACCAGTAGTGGCGAATGTTGGAGTATTGACTACAGGCTTTGATTATCCGGAACTTGACACTGTTGTTATGGCACGTCCTACGATGTCTTTAGCGATGTGGTATCAGATAGTCGGTCGGGCAATACGTCCGCATCCCTCAAAGGAGTGCGGGTGGGTTATTGACCTTTGTGGAAATATCAAGCGTTTCGGAGAGGTGGCAGATTTGCGATTACACGACAGTGGTAACGGCAAGTGGGCTGTATTTTCTAATGGAAGACAATTAACTAATGTGAGATTTTGAATATGAAAAGTATAAAGGAAATAATCAAAGAGATAGAGCATGTCCCGAAGTGTCCGAGAAGTGGAGAAATCAATCTTTACTATTTGATTCAACTTTTTATAAAAGGATAGTTACGATGGCAGGATTTATAAAACTAAGCCGCAAGTTCTTCTCGAATGAGTTGTGGAATGAAGCCCGGACTTTTAGCAGTTGCGAAGCGTGGTTGGACTTGATACAGTCTGCACGATTTGAGGCAACGCCCCGAAAGGTGAGTATCGGAGGTCGAGAAGTGTTCTGTAATCGTGGACAATATCCCGCATCTATCCGTTTTTTAGCTAAACGCTGGAAATGGACGGAAAGAAAGGTTAGGACGTTTTTATCATACCTAAAGAAAGAGGGCATGATAACTTCTGAGGTAATACAGGGTATGAATATGATAACTCTTTGTAAATATGATGAATATAATTCTAATGACACGGTTGTCGACACATCTAATGACACAGAAATAATGCTAAAGATCAATCAATTAGAGTATCAAGTGACACAACTAACGACACAGTTAGTGACACAGCCGTCTAAAAAGCGACACACAGGTGACACAAATACTAAGAAAGAAGAAGATAATTATAAAGAATCTCCTAACGGAGATAAGAAAGAAGCCGAGACTTCTTCACCCGCTCATTCAAACACTGATTATTTAAAATTCAATGATTGGTTGAAGCGGAAAGCACCTTATTGCAGTAATATTAAGAACTTCTCTTCTCAGATATCAGAATCGGAGTTTCTAAAACTCAAAGAAAAATATACGGGTAAACAGATAGCAGACATTATCGAGCAGATAGAGAACCGGAAAGATTTACGTAAACGATACACAAATCTTTATCGGACGGTGTTAAATTGGGCAAAGAGAGAATATGGAAGTTAATGTACAATTACGTGATGAAGATTCAGAAAAATTGGTTTTAGGAACTATCATCACTGAGCGTGATGCACTTGAAGAAGTTAGAGAACTCTTATCGGAGGAATCTTTTTACAACTCGTTTCATAAACAAGTATACAAGGCTATTCTTCAAGTATCTTCTTCTGGAGAGAGACCGGATATAATCACTGTAAAAAACAAATTAGTAGCCAATGGAGTGAATTTTTCCATAGTTGAGTATATGAAAATTGCTTCTAATTGCACCTTTGACTTACATCAATATGCAGCAAGATTACATGATTTGGCTATTAGACGGAAATTTTATACAATCGGGCAATATCTCATTTCAAACTCTTATTCTGAGTCGGAAGATATTCTCGATGTTACCAATTCTGTCAGTGATGAACTTGCTTCTCTTTTCAAGTCTACCAGTACAACTGTTACTACTATAAATGAAGGTCTTGAAAATGTATACGGAATGATAAACAATAATCTTTCCGGAAACAAGCCTTTGACAGGAACACCTACCGGATTTGAAAAGATAGATTCCAAATCTGGAGGATTACAAAAGTCGGATTTGATAATTATTGCTGGTGAAACGTCTCAAGGAAAAACGTCATTAGCGGTATCTATGATGCGTAATGCAAGTTTCTCAGGTGCAAAGATAGCGATGTATTCAATGGAGATGAAGAAAGAGCAAATAACGGCTCGTATCTTGTCTATGGAAAGCGGAGTTCCTGCCAATCAAATTATGTACTCACGACTGACAGATTCGCAAATACAAGCGATTGACAAGAGAATTGGTAAATTGTCCGGGAAAGGCATCTACTTTGACGATAGAAGTACATCCAATATTGACACTATTATTTCTTCCATTCGGTATATGAAACTGAAATTTGGAATTGATGGTGCAATTGTGGACTATTTACAGATTCTTAATGTCAACATGAAAGGGGTTAATAAGGAACAGCAGATGGGAGACGTGGCACGAAAGTTAAAGAATTTGGCAAAAGAACTTGATATATGGATTATAGCTCTTTCTCAGTTGAATAGGGACACTGTGAATCCAATACCTAATATTGCGAGACTACGTGATAGTGGTCAAATAGCGGAAGCTGCCGATGTGGTTATTTTGGTTTATCGTCCGGAATATTATGATAAGAACAGACGTTATCCAGAGCCGTTTTCTAATGCATCTACTGAAGGTACAGCCATGATAGATATTGCCAAAGGACGAAATATTGGAATATTACGGTTCATATGTGGTTTTAATTCTGCAACAACTTGCTTTTTTAGCCTTGATTCAGTACCTCTTTCCGGTTACAAAACTTCGGATATGGAGGATGATAATCCCTTTTAGAGTATGAAACTAACCATCTGCTGGATCACCAGAAACCAAGAATACATAGATAAGATTCGTCTCAAGTTCGGCATATCCGACTACATGAGTATCAATCACGAGACTCCCTGCGAAATCGATGAAGAAGACTTACCTCTTCTTCGTGAATGTGAAAAACGTGGATTTATCCAAATAAGAAACAAATGACACAATTATGATACCAAAGAAGAATTTAATTGAAGCCGCTGTGAAAAGCGGAGCGATGGACAGAATGAATCTGCTCCTGTCGGCAGCTCACCTGCTGAATTGTGAAGCAAACATGCTTTTTGAAGAAGCATCTGACATCATGGCACAGAGTGGACTATTACTCGGAGATCTGAAGAAGCTGCATAATAACTTTGTTAAAGGCGCAGACAGATATTTCAAAGAGTTTTCCACTATGGTCGGAACGGAAAAGGCAAAAATGGATATGTTCTCCGATTTGGACGATTTCGATGTCAGGTTTAGAAAATGGGCAAAAATCCCCTCCGGTTGGAAACCTAATGGAAAATAAAGACATGAATAGATATCAATATGCATTTCTATACGCTATTGTCTCTTTGTTGTTGATGGCATTAGCGTCTGTAGTGGTTATGTGCAAGGATGTGTTTTATTAGTTAAATGGACATATTAGTCAAAAATATAAAATTTACAATGAAAACGAATAAAGTAGCTATAACCCCTCAAGAATCGGAAGCTATTAGATTGGCACTTAAAGAACTTCAATTGACTATCGGATATGGTGAGTTATCATGTGCGCAATTAGCTCAGTATGAAGCTGCGGAAAAGCGCCTTCTTAATCTACTGAAGAAAAATAAAGATAGTGAAAAAGCCTGTTGTAGCAAGTGTGGAGGAAGGCTCTCACTTGTCGTTGGTACATTCGCTTACGAACCGGATGGAGAACCTTACGAGTCAGGTGTGATTGAAAAATCTATCGCTACCGAGGGCGAAATCCAAATAAGTGCTCATAAGTGTGATAAGTGCGGCCACTTACAAGGATTTTTTATAGAGTAATAATAAAAAAAATAGATAAATGAGCAAATATACAGCAAGGCAGATAGCTGAATCTGACGAACTATTTGAAAAGCAAATACATAAAGTCAGAAAGTTTTATTTGAGCCGTAATCCCGATAAAATGATGATGCTTGAAGAAAGAAAAGCAGTCGTCAAAGAACGGAATAAAGGTCTTTCCCCGGAATATGATAAGGAGTATTATTGTGGAACTTGTGGAGCTAAAGACGGTGCGGAACATCCTAAAAGTGGATATTGCTTTCACTGTGATACTGATAACTGGATTTCAAAGAATAACTAATAACGATTTAGAAAGGAATCAAATGAATCTGCAATCTAAGATAGATTACTCCATTGCCTTACTGCGCAAATGTGAACAGATGGCACTTGACTACGACCCGGAGAATGGCTTTTATTTAGCATTCTCCGGCGGTAAGGATAGTCAAGTCCTCTACCATCTTGCGGTAATGGCAGGAGTAAAATTCAAGGCTCACATGAACTTTACGAGCATTGACCCTCCGGACGTTATTCGATTTGTGAAGAGGAATTACCCAGACGTGAAACTGATAAAGCCTAAAATGTCTATTTATGACATGGCTCTAAAAAAGCATATTGTTCCTACACGAACGATGCGCTGGTGCTGTGCTGAATTTAAAGAAATGTCCGGTGCAGGTAAAGTAACCTTGATCGGCATTCGTAAAGCTGAAAGTGTGCGGCGCTCTAAACGTGAAGAAATTGAGATTAGCAGCCATAAATTCAGCGGGAATTTCGACCAATTTTCCGAGCATAAAGAAAATATGGTTACATGCGTCAATGGAAAAGATAAGATTCTTGTCTCGCCTATTCTTTACTGGACTGAACGTGAAGTTTGGCAGTTTCTTAACTCAAATAATATACCGCACTGCAAATTATACGATGAAGGCTATAAACGTATTGGATGTATTCTTTGCCCGATGTCTAACTACAAACAGAAGCTAAAAGACTGCCAGCGTTTTCCTCATGTGAAGCGAAAATGGATACAAACAATTCAAAAACTGATTGATGCGGGATATCTCAATCGTAACTTCACCGATGCCGAATTTGGGTTTAATTGGTGGATAAGTGATAAAAGTTTCAATCAATATTATGCAGACGAAGTACTGCAACAGAAAATAGAGTTTAACGTATAACCAATAAAATATGAACGAAAGAACAGTTATAATAACAGATAAAAATGACGTGAATTACGGAAAAGAATTTCCGGGATGGCTTGCATTTCACGATGTATATTACAGAGGTGGTACAACGCTACCTGTAGAAGACCTTTATCTTGTAACAATTGATGGACAGGAACGTAGATATGTTAGCTCACAAATAGATGTAGAACATTATAAGGCGCAACTTCTTAAAGAAGAAATAGAGCGTATCGGAGCTAAAATAGGCGATAAAGTAAGAGTTCTTCGTGAAACCAGTGGATGTTATGGGAAACAGTATTTTGACCGGAAAGAAAACAAAGGTTTTCACACTATAACAAATATTGATTGCTATGGGAATGTAACATTTGATAATGGTGAAGCCAATATGTTCAGACCAGAAATTGAGGTAATTAACGAATAACAAGAATAAAATGAGAAATATAGGTATAGCATTTATTTATGTTGCTTTTTTCTCTCTAATAGGATTTTCCTTGTGGGTGACAAAAAGTATATGGGTATTATTGGCATTGATATTTACTCCAAACTATCATAGTGAGAAAGATTAAAAACTGAATGGAAATGAAAGCAAGAATAAAATCAACCGGAGAGATTGTAGAGGTTGAAGGCTTATTTGATGTTGGGACTGCCTTAGTGAATGGTAGGTATTTCAAAGTGTCAGAACTCGACTTCTTTGATAATTTTGAAACTATTGATTGGGAACAAAGACGCTATGAATTGGCAAAATCAGCTATGCAAGGGTATTGTATTGCTTTAGGAATAAACGATGACAGTGAAACTTATGATAATATTGCAATAGGTTCCTTGAGAGCAGCCGATGCACTAATAAAGAAATTGAAAGGGAACTAATCATGGAAGTAACCGATTTTCTTGAAATAGTAATACTTTGCTTGTCATTATTAATAGTCATTCCTATACTTATGGTTATTTGGATTGACTGGGAGCGAATTGAATCTAAGAGAAGAAACAGATGGAAGTAAAGAACGGAATAATAATAGACGGAGTACTGCATGAATTGAAGGAAACGAAACGTAATGATTGTTTAAAATGTTCGTTACGTGATTTATGTCAAAATGAGTTCGGAAACGGATGCCTATGTTGGATTAATTTAGCTTCGGAATCAGAGATGACAAATAATGAATTTAAGTGTCGTGGCAAAGTAACAGATATTAAGATAGATAAGGAGGAATAACTAAAATGGATATAGTACCTATTATAACAAAAGATAATCTTTCTAAGGAACAGATAGAATATCTGCAAAAGCAGCAAACAGAATATAAATTAGTCAATAGGATTAAGAAGAATCCGGGACATATCTTGTTCTCTTTTAATCGAAAAACAGGGGAAATCAAGAGAGCTTCTATTATACACAAGGTTGCTATTGGTTTTAATGGGCTTCCTGTAACCAAAGCTGAAACGGTTATAGAACCTGATTGCTATTACGACCAAGCCTTGAATGAAAAGAATTTTAGAAAGAAATTGAAGAGAATTGGATTGTTAAGTGTTTAAACGATTTGAAAACAAGTAACTATGGGATTTACAACACCGTGCTTTATATTAAAGAACACATTACAACTTCGGAAAAAGCTGGAAGGGTTGGGATATAGAATAGGCAATGAATACTGTATCGACAATAATTTTTTAGCTACAGACAATAATGAAATGTTTGGGATTGAAAAACCTTATATTCCTGAGGAATGCAATGGGTACATCCATTGCGGATTTAACGAAGAACTTTTCTTGGCTATTGCTGCATTAAGAGATGATACGGATAGAGGACAGTTCTTTGTGACAGAAGCAAGGCTTGGAAGTATTAACTGTCCTGACAGCATAATAGAAAAAGGATCATTCATAATATGCTGTGTTGATAAATGGGAAATTCCTAAAAATCAGTGGGATTCTATGTGTATCCCCTCACACAAGGCTTCCGTATTAGAATTAATAGAGCATTTTAAAAAGCAATGATCATGAAACAGACAATAGAAGAAGCAGTAAGGAAATATGCTGACGATAAATGTCAAGAACGTGGAGTTTCAAAGAAATATAGATTGCATTTCGATTTTGATAGATATGACGTTGAACAAGGGTTCAAAGCTGGTGCCGAATGGCAGGCGAAGCAATCCCCGTGGATAAGGGTGAAAGAACGGTTGCCGGAGCCAGACAAGGAAGTTCTTCTTTATGATAAGAACTCCATCTGGCATTATGTCATAGGATGGCTGCGGAGAAATAAAGGATATAACAAAGGCATGTGGGCATTGAGCAATGGATGGGTTGAAGATAAAGATATAACCCATTGGATGCCAATCCCCTCTTTCGATGAAATACTCGAAGCCAACAGGGATGTGTTAGAACGGATTAAGGAGAAAGGAGATTAATTATAAACGATATGTGATTATGGCAAAGTTTAATGATGAAATGATTCAGCAGTGCTCAGATTGGGTTCGTGAAAACGGGCTCATGGATTACGGAGGAGCGAAGTTAAAGGACTTCTGTAAGCATTTCGGTATAGATGCACAGACTTATTATAATTGGATGGAAAATTCGGACTTTTCGAATGCTATAAAAAAGGCAAAAGATGGTTTCAAAAACGGTCTTGAACGTCGTATCGTATCGTCTATGGCCAATGCAGCTATTGGATATGAATACGAACAGACATCAAAGGAGTATTATATGGACGGTAAGAAGAAGAAACTTAAGAAGGAGGTGAAGAAAAACATTCGTGTTGAGCCGAATGTAGGTGCCGGCATCTTCCTTTTAACGAATTTAGCTCCGGACAGATGGAAGAACAAGCAGAATACTGAGCATTCAGGTGAGATTTCGACAAATTGTGATGAAATAAAATATGATATAACTGTTATCCCCGATGAATTATTATTTGCTGTTGCCGATAAGCTTCAAACCGCAGAATTCGAAAAAATAGCTGAAAATAAAGCAAAAGTCTAATAATGCTTTGTTTCAAAATGAAATGTAAAATGAATATTTTGTGTCCCTTTTGTAAGTTGGTGGCGAATAAAATACGGGGATATACCGAAAGTTGTCAAGTGAATTTGTGAATAATGCATCAAATTGTAAAGTATGGAAGATAAAGTGCTGTCAGATATATACGAGATTTTAAAAGAGAATCCTCAAGAATTAGTAAAAGCAGCCGCACGTAAGCGTCTTATCAATTTCTCTCGATATATTCAGCCGAATTTGGTATTAGAACCTTTCCATGTCGTATATTATACATTGCTCGATATGTTCGCTCATGGTAAAATACGAAAGATGATTGTGCAGCAACCACCGCAGCATGGAAAATCAGAAGGTTCCAGTCGAAAATTACCTGCATTTATGGAAGGGTTAAATCCGGACTTGAAAATTGTTATTGGGTCATATGCGGCTACGATTGCACGTGATTTTAACAGGGATGTTCAGCGAATCATTGATACGCCACAATATCATGATTTGTTTCCGAATACTTATTTGAATGGATCTAATGCTGTGACAATGGCAAATACCTATTTGCGCAACAGCGATGTAATTGAGATGGTAGGACATAAGGGAAGTTTAAGGGTAGTCGGTCGGGGTGGTTCATTGACTTCAAAAACAGTTGATGTATCAATTCTTGACGATGTTTACAAAGATTACGCAGAAGGTAATAGCCCTGTGGTAAGAGATGCTGCATGGAAATGGTATACTACTGTTGTACGTACCCGGTTACATAATGATTCACAAGAATTGATTGTATTTACCCGGTGGCATGATGATGATCTGATTGGGCGTTTGGAAAAATCAGGGGAAACGATAATTGATGTTACATGTTGGGCTGATTTGGATAATATACCTCAAAGTGCGTGGGTGCGCATTAACTTTGAAGCATTAAAAGTGGGAAATCCAACCGAAATAGATCCACGTGAATCTGGTTCCGCTTTATGGGAGAATAGGCACAGCAAACAAAAGTTAGAGGCTCAAAAGGCATTAGATCCGGTACAATTTCAATGTTTGTATCAAGGCAATCCCGGTTCTGCCGAGGGTCGATTGTATCATCCTTTCAAGACGTGGGTTGAAAAATCCGATTACGGACAATATATCCGGTCTGGTTGTTATGTTGATGTTGCCGATGAAGGAAATGATTTGTTATTCGCAGCAACGTATGATGTTTATAAATCGGATAATATGTTTTTCAATGAGAAAACAAAGCGTATGGAGCCGTTATTATTTGCCTTAATTACTGATATGGAAATGACGGACGAGAATACAGATGTGACTACTGTTACTGTTCCGGCAATGATAAATCGAAACGGAACTCAAAAAGTATGGGTTGAAAGTAATAATGGTGGTGCCGGCTATGAAAAGGTTATTAAAAAGAAAGTCCGGTCAATTACATGTCCATTTTATCAAGGTGGTAACAAAGAAAGCCGGATAATAACTGCTTCAGCAATGGTTAACCAACATATTATTATGCCTTTTGGATGGGAAAACAGATATAAAAACGTTTACGATCATGTAACCGGATTCTTACGTAAATTCGATGCTAATACTCATGATGACCCAGAGGATGGATTGACTGGAATATATGAGAAAGAGATCGAAAACGGTGATATTAGACCATATAATCAAGCAACACGAGGTATTAGAGTTCGTAATTAGGGAAAAATAGAGCTTCTTATTTGATTATTTGATTTTTAGTTCATATATTTGTGCGTGCAATAAAGTGTTATTGTATAATTGATTATTTAATTCTATTAAATAATTAGTTTAATTAAATTGTAATTTATTGAAAAGGGTGAAGGGTTGACCCTGAGATATAACATATTAATAACTTTAATTTTTAAAAGTATGATTTGTAAATGTCCAGCGGCACCAGCTTTGCCCGATATTCCAGAAGTTATCTGTTCCGAATCATTTGGTCAGATTCAAAAAGTTGCTTTTCAACGTCTTTATAAAGATGATGGAACAAGAAATAGTTTTAACGGTGCAGGTGAATCTCCAATGCCTATTACCGCACTTGCGTCTTGGACTCCATTGTTGTCTGCAAATGACTCTACTAAAATTGTTGTTTCCCCTTATATTGAAGCACCGACAGCAGAAGCAGGTGCCGCGCGCACATTTGGTGGCGGTAATGAAACACTTGGTGGAATTGAAAAGAATATAGGTCGTGAGCCTACTCCGTTTACAGGAGTTATTCGCGAAGTTCCACAAGCCGTTATTAAGGCACTCAAAGAATTGCAGTGTGAAAGTCAATCGGGCAATTTAGGTATCTATCTGTTTGACGGAAATGGTGCAGTAGGTGCCGATCAGGATGAGACAGAGGAAAAAATTTATTACCCTATTCCTATTCGCTCTCTTTTTATCGGAGATAAGACATTAGGTGGATTGGAAGCACCGGATAGCAATGCTATCTCATGGTCATTCTTGCCAAACTGGTCTGACAATCTCGCTGTTATTGCACCGGATTTTAATCCTTTGACTGCTCTTAGAATTGCTAAAAAATGAAGGCAAAGACAACAACAGTTATACTAAGATGTGATTCGTTGAATGTCGATAAAGAATTTGAAATCACCCATGCCGAGAAGCTGCTGAGAATGCAGAATAACGGTGGGTGGTATTTACCGGCAAATTCAAGTTTTAAGTTTGACAAAGAGAATGGGTTTATCAATCGATCAAATAAGAAAAGAGATAGCGGAACCTCGGAAAAGGGGAACGATATCGAGAGCAATAATCCAGCAAAACCGGATTAAATTCCATGCTCAGACATACGCTACTCCGATTATATCTCAGCCTGTTACGGACTTTCTTGCGATGGTTCGTAACAGGCTTCCGCACGATAAATTCAAGACCTTTGAAAATCTGTTCCGTTATCCTCTTCGCACTAATGAGGTAACATCTATTTGCTTTGACAAGCTTTCCCGGATATTTGACGGTCGTAATCCTGCTTTCAATTATCAATTCCTTAACAGTGAGCAACGGGATGATTGGGAATATTACCGTCAAGACGTATTGCATGAGCCGGAAGTATGGAGCAAAAAGGGATGGGAGTTTTTCAAGACGGAAATAAACAGTATTCTTATTGTTGATTTACCGGCTGAACAATCTTCGAATGATACATATCCGCAACCGTATTTTTATTGGTTGCCAATTGATAGTGTTATTACCTATGAAGCAAATCCTACTACCGGAATCATGGACTTTATCATATTCCGTCAGGATTTTGGCCGCATTGCTGTCATAGATAGAGATAGCTACCGTGTATTCAGGGAAGAGAAAAATAACATAGGTGAACTGCTTGTTGAGAATCCTCACGATTTAGGTTACTGCCCCGCAAGATTCTTCTGGGATGATCCGGTAAACTTAAGAGATCCGGATATAAAACAGAGCCCTCTAACGAAAGAATTGGAAGCGTTAGATTGGTTCCTATTCTTTCACATCAGCAAAAGGCATCTTGATATGTATGGGGCTTATCCAATCTATTCAGGGTATGAACAGGCTTGTGATTTCAGTAATTCCAAAAATGGGGATTATTGCGATGGTGGCTTCTTGAAAAATAAAGAAGGTTATTATTTGTTTGATCAATTCGGTGTGGATCTTCTTCGGTGCCCTAAATGTGGGAATAAACGTATTATAGGTGCCGGATCTTTCGTAGAGATACCTGTTCCGGATGGTGACAAACAGCCAGATCTCCGTAATCCCGTTCAGATGCTTTCAGTTGATCGTTCAAGCTTGGATTATAACGTTGAGGAAGAAAAAAGGCTACGTGATGATATCATAACGGCAGTTGTCGGACAGAATGAAGAAGTAACCCAGCGTGAAGCATTCAACGAACAACAGGTTAAAGCTGCATTTGAGAGTCAAAGTACTGTTTTGAACCGTATTAAAAAAGGATTTGAGTCCGCACAGCAGTTTGTTGATGAAACAGTTTGCCGTTTGCGTTACGGCAATATGTTTGTTTCTGCGAAAATCAACTACGGTACTGAATTTTACTTGTACGATGTTAACGAATTGCGTCAACGGTATAAATCAGCAAAAGAAGCAGGTGCGAGTGAGGGAGAATTAGATGCACTTCAAAATCAGATCATAGAGACGGAATACAGGCACAATCCTACACAGATGCAGCGAATGTTGATATTGTCAGAACTTGAACCTTATCGGCATTTGACCCGTCAGGAGATATTAGATCTCTATGGGAAGAATTTGATCAGTGAGGATGAACTACGTATCAAGCTGAATTTTGCAAGCTATGTGCGACGATTCGAAAGAGAGAACATGAACATTATTGAATTCGGCACACAGGTGCCTTTTGACAAAAAGATATCAGTAATAACTAATAAATTTTTAGATTATGCTCGTGAAAACAGGAGTCAACGGGGAGACTAAAGACGTGTCTATTTTTGACGTTACCCCGGAAAATTACATTGTTCCCAAAGGGGAAGAACATTTGTACCACTGCCTTGTCGAGGTTGTAAAGTTCGATTCAGATACAGGTAAGAGATTGAGCAAACCACGTGTTCAAGTATTCGGTAAAAAAGCTTATGAAGAGGGTGTTTATCATAACTTGAAAAAGCATGGTTACACTATTACTGTCTTGCACGATCCGAACGAATACTTAACTGCAAAGAAAGCAGAGGAAGATGCAAAGGCAGAAGAAAAGGCTGCTAAAGAAGCAGAAGAAGCACGGCTTAAGGCAGAGGAGGAAGCTCGGATTGAAGAGGAACGGAAAAAGGCTGAGAAGGAAGCTCTGAAAGCGGAAATTCTTGCTGAATTGAAAGAGTCTGGCATTATTCAGGAAGCAAAGAAACCGGGCAGGCCTAAAAAGGAATCTTCTGAAGAAGCAGAAGAATAATATTAACCATAAATGATTAAAGGGTAAAATCATGGCATTAACAGTAGAAGTTTTAAAAGCAAATTCGGTATTGGCCGGATTGAGTGACGAACAGTTGGCAGCTATCACAACTTTGTCTGCAAATGACGAAAATAGCGTAATTGCTCAAAAAACGGGTAAGATATACGGTGACTTGGATGCCGATATTTTGTCTGTTACCGGTATTGCAAAGAATGGCACTGAAAAGACGTATGATTATGCGAAAAGGGTACTTGGTGAGCTCAAGACAAAGGCCGAAAGTGTCGTACAGCTACAGAGCACTATTGATACGCTGACGAAAGAAAAATCGCGTTTGGAAAAGGCTATCCAAGATGGTGCTTCCGATGCGGAGACCGCGAAGGCTTTGAAGCAGGCTAAAGCTGATCTTGCAGCTATTACAGGGCAATATAATGAGCTTAATACCAAATTCCAGAACGCTGAACAAAACCATCAAAAAGAACTGTTTGGTATCCGTGTGGAATCAACATTGCAAGCTGCTACGGCTAATTTGAAGTTTAAACCGGAGCTTCCGGGAAGCGTCACTAAGGTATTGCTTAGTCAAGCGACAGAGAAAATTAAAAATATGCATCCGGAACTGATCGATGATGGGAAAGGCGGTCAGATCATTGCATTCAAAGATGAAAATGGCGCAATTATGCGTAATCCGAACAACCAATTGAATCCATTTACGGCTGATGAATTGATTCAACGTGAACTGGATACAATGGGAGTTTTGGATAAGGGTAGGCAACAATCCGGTACCGGAACACAACCGCCTTCTGGTGGTGCAGGTTCAGGTACTGTTATTAGCATAGCTGGTGCAAAGACAAGAACAGAAGCATATGATATGATTGCTTCAAGTCTTATGACGCAAGGGCTGACAAATGGTTCTGCGGAATTTCAGGCTGCTATGGATCAGGCATGGAAAGATAACAATATCTCTTCCCTTCCGGAGAAATAAAGAGAATAAGAAAGGGTAAAGGGTCAACCCGGTATTTATAACATTAAAAAAATATTTGATATGAGTTTAATTGCAACCAGATTACAGAATTGGCGTGTTGAAGATCCCGAATTTGACCGGAATATGACCCGCCCTTGCGAGTATGGCGCATTGGATTTTTTCGTAGAACAGACCGATGCACGTAATTCGATTATTAACCCCAAATTACGCGAACGAGCATTCGCATCCATCGGTAATACTGTACAAATTCCAGTCATTAACTATGATGAAAATGTACAAGTGTCTAATGTCCGGTCATGTGTAATCGGAGATAACGAAAATACTTCTGCATTGTATACCGTTACATGGGCTACTTACGCGGTAGGATTTACAATGGTTCCGGCTGCTTATATGAATAATGAAATCAGTTACGAACATGACTGGCTTCGCAAAATGGAGAAAATCAGCCGTGCTATGGCTAATGCCCTTGATTCGGCAGCAGTTGCCCAGTTGGAAGCTCAAAAGACGCAGGTTTTCAAGTCTAAACTGAATTATACCGTAACCGGTAACGTGATTGAAGTTCCTACTCAGATGTCTACTGAAATCTTAGGTGATATTAACCCTATGATGCGTGCTAACTGTTATCCGGAACAGATTCACGTGATTGGAAATGCTGGTGTTGATGCACTTATTCGTAAGCTGGCTCAGCATGGCATCTACAATGACGTTAACAAACGAATGGAATACGACAACAAGGTTATTCATTATACTAACAATGTCGTTGACGAATCCGGTAAAATGGGAACATTGTTCGCAGTAGTTGACGGGAATGTCGGAGTGCTTACCCGTGTTGACCGTGAAGCATTACGTCGTGCTCGTTCTAACTTCCACGAATGGGACGTAGTACGTATTCCGTTTGTTGATCTTCCGGTAGGTTCTCATTACTATACGGAAGTTGGTGATCAGTCTAAATTGTGGGGTGATGCAACGGCAGATTTGAATTGTGGCGTTAAAGAATTCTTCGGATTTTCAGTTGATGTTGCATTCTTGGTAGCATACAACAGTAATCCTGCTGTTGTCGCTAACCCGATCATCAAGGCTGAGATTGCTGCACGTGCAGATAATACTCCTTTGGGCATGCCTGTATATGTGACAAACGCAAGCCAGTTCCCGGCAGGCGCTTAAGTAAAGTTGGTGTAAATTCATGTAAGAGGATGGGGAGTGTCCTCATCCTCTTATTTATTTTCGAGCATATGTATAGGTTAAAAGAAATAGAAGAAGCATTATTCAACGTTGTAGGATGGCAACAGGCCATCAATCCCGAACAGCACATTGAGGAGTCCTTGACTTATACGGATAGTGGGTTACTTTTTCAAAATGCCCATCCACTTCTTACTCTCAATAATATATCGGCCATAATACCGGATGATTGGGGTTATCAATATCCTAAATGGAATATGATTTTGTCTTACAAGAAGGGTGATATTATATCTCATAATGACATGCTGTGGATTGCAAAAATGGGAAATACCAATCAGGAACCTGCTGTTAGCGACTTTAACGGAGACTTTAGCCGTGATTATGGGAATCCTTTCTGGCAACCTTTCAATATGCTATCCAGTTATCTTGAAAATCTGACAATAAACGGTATAGACACCGTTGTGCAGACTTTTACACAAATGAAAGGTTTGGATAAGGAGACGAAAAACCTGCTGGAAAGACGTACATTCTTTGATGGTGCAGGCCGTATACGTGCTACATTACAGAATTCTCATAAGCTTGTAGGAATGGAGATTGTTCCGGTCAGATCTATGGGGGTAACTGCTAAAATAGAACGTATCGGGCTTCAAATGACCGGTGGTACCGGACTAATCAAGATGTATCTCTTCCATAGTTCGCAGATAGAACCTATCCGTACTTTCTATCTGAATTTTAATGTCACGAACGGAGGGTTCCAATGGTTCCCATTAAAAGATTGTTATCTGCCGTATATCAGTGACGGAAACAACTCCGGTGGTGCTTGGTATCTGGTATATAATCAAGACGAACTACCACGTGGAATGGAAGCTGTCAATGTTTCAAAGGATTGGAGCCGTGAACCTTGTGGTACATGTAATATCGGTAACGTGGAGACGTGGAGACAGATTACTAAGTACATGCAAATATCTCCATTCATGTATAATGCGCCTACTACATTTGAAGATTACCCGGAACTATGGGATATTGCCGGAAATATCTATACCAATACGCTGAATTATGGTATTAATTGCGAGATAACGGTGGGCTGTGATCTTACTGATTTTATTATATCACAACGCCAGATATTTCAGACAGTGATACAAAGACAGGTAGCCGCAATTGCATTACGAACAATGGCTATGAATCCGGATGTACGCGTAAATCGTAATCAGTCCAATGTGTCCCGTATGGATATTCTTTACGAACTTGACGGGAATACGCAGGGTAGGCCGGGCGGATTAGGCTACGATTTAAAAAAGGCTTATGAAGCACTGAGTTTAGATACGCAGGGATTAGATAGAATTTGCTTGTCGTGTAATAATCACGGAGTTCGTTATCGTACAGCATGATGGTGGGATTGCAGTCTATAATAGATTTGAAAAGTCGGGTAGTTACCTTTAATGAGGGGTTGGTTTCCGGTATGTATATCCAAAGGATAATTATGGATAACGAAGCCTATATAGTTGATCTGAATGCACAAGACCAGTTGTATGAAGAAGGCATTAACCGGCTTGGGGTGAGTATTATGGATTATGCTCCATACCGGCCATTGACGATAGTGATTAAGGAACAAAAGGGACAGCCTACCAATAGAGTAACACTACGTGATACAGGGGATTTTGAAAGTAGCTTCTATTTAGATGTCGGTGACAGACAATTTGAAATAAAAGCTTCTGACTGGAAAACTGAATCATTGATAAAGAAATACGGCCGTCAGATTCTCGGTCTTACTGATGAAAACATATCGAGCCTTATCTGGGATTACATTTATCCGGATCTTATGGGAAAGGCAAGAGAAATAATTTTAAAAGCATAAGAATGGAACGTGTACCAATACCAAAGAATCCGGAATTATTCGATAGAGTAATAGCGAATATACAGAAAGGATTAGCAGATAATCTTCCGTGGCTAAATCATAGCTTTGGCCGTGCCGAACGTCTTGTTAAATCCATTAGCGGAAAAAAATATTATACGCCTAATGTATATGCAGGTGGCAATGATTATATCCTGATTGCACCGGATGATAAAGTATTGGGTAACTTCTCATTTTTTGTGCTTGATGATCCTCAGGACGTAGATTGGATTACCGGCAGACAATCGGATTATAATGCCCAATTTTCGCTTATTGTATGGGTGGATATGCGTAGGGTTACCAATGAGTCTGATAATAGAAATACGGAAGCCGTAAAGCTCCAGATCATGCGTGCATTGAACGGTGGCTTCTGGCTTAAGTCAGGAAGCATTAAGATTAACCGTATATACGAACGTGCGGAGAATGTATTTAAAGGATTCACCTTTGACGAACTGGATAATCAATTTCTGATGCATCCCTTTGCCGGATTCAGATTCGAAGGTGTGATGTCGGTTAAAGAAACATGTTATAATCAATAATAAATGAGTATGCAGGATTTTTTAGGTTATATGGTTATTGTCGCACTGTTGGCGGCATTTATTCTCCTATTGTTACGTAAATGGAGAGTTATCGAGTGGATTCAGGTTCACGGCAATGATTTCTTCTCAGAGATGGCATACTGTAACTTTTGCCTGTCATGGTGGGTTTCCGTATTCCTGTCTGTTATCTGTGCGGTTATAACGGGTGATTTAACATCATTGTTAATACCTTTTTGTTCAACGCCTTTAACTAAATATCTGATATGAGAAAAATAGTACTTGCGAAGCATAAGGTTGAACTATATGACAGTATTGATGAATTACCAATAGTCAGATTTCATAAGTACAATAAAATGCTTCTTATAGATGCCGGTATAGGTTCCGATCTGAACGACTGGGATGCACATATGGAGAAAGTGGTAAGGTATTGTCGTTTAAACCAACCGGACAAAGCAGAAAAGGAGATAGGAAATATCAGACAGAACATCTATTTCATACAATCGGAAATAAGCCCGAAACATCTGGCTTTTGCTGCTTTGGTAAAGAGTATTGACGGGAAATTAGTAGATGATTTAACCGATGACGGATTGCAGAAGGTACTGGAACTGTTTGCAGAAGCAACGAATAAGGAATTGACCGACCATATGGAATCGGTCAAAAAAAAAATAGATGAAGAAATGATGCTGTATTTTCCTATGCTATTTGATGATTCTACCGTGAAGGAGTATTATGATCTTTTGAGGGAAAGAGCACTTTTAATGCTTGACAGTACTATTGATGAAGTCGATAAAAGTAATGAAATCGATGACCTGACCGGGCAACTGATCACTTATGCCAATCCACAGTCTTTTTCCGGAACCGATAGCGTAGAAATACAGTATGATAAACAATTCGAGAATATGTGCCTGATGATTGCACAACATCTACATGTCAATGTGAAGAAGTATACAGTACTTGAGTATTACAATGCATTTGAGTTTGTAAAGAAATCGTTGAAGTCGAAAAATAAGTCAAAATAAGATGGCAGATAATAATAATCCGATAAAATACAGTGACTTAATAAAGCCGGATAGTTCAATAACTGATCTGATCAAGCAATTGGAAGATATGCGGAACGCTTATGAGTCCGCTCTTGCAAAGGTGAAAAAAGAAGCGGAACAACTTAGTAATTCCCTTAAAAAAGTATCCGGTGCAACAAAAGAGGGGCGTGAAACGATCCGTAGGGCTTCTGAGGATGCAGAAAGGTTATCCAATTCACAATACGAACTTACTAAGTCGTTGAATGCTACAACAAAGGAGTTGAATTTATTGAAGTCAGTTCAGCAACAACAGGCTTCTATTAGTAAATCGGCTGAAAATTCCAATAAGTCATTAGGTGCTTCTTATGAGAGTCTGAATTCTGATACGAATAAATTAACCCGTTCTATCGATGAATTGTATACTGCATTATCGGATGTAGAAAAGACGAATTATGATGCGTTTATAAAGCGCAGTGAAAACGGAATGGTTTCATATTCGGATGTGATGAATAAAGCTTCTTCCAATGTTTCCCGGCTGACATCCATCTCTGATCAACTGAATGCGTCTTTTGATTCTGGAAATCTGAGTATAGAAGATTACCGTGCTGCTATGGAAAGGGTAAATGCCGGCCTACAAAAAGCAGATTCGGTAATGAACCAATTCCAGGAATCGCAGAAGGGTGTCGATGATGAAAATGGAAGGTTACAGGAGTCTTTTTATGGTCTTGATACGAATATGCAAAATTTGTTCAAGAATCTCATTGAACTTCAGCAGGAACAGGTAAATACCAAATCTTCATTGAAGGAACTTAACAAAGAATATGATTCAGGAAAGATTTCTGAGAATGAATTCATAGAAAGGGCAGCAGCTCTGACTTCTGTAATGGATGGTCAAAAAGATGCTATAAAGAAAACTCAGACGCAAATTAAACTTCTTAATCAGTTGAATACAAGTACTGCGGGAAGTTATGAGCATTTAAGTGCTCAGTATTCATTGAACAAAATAGTTCTTAATGGATTATCTGATGAATACCGGAAAAGTACGGAAGAAGGGCGTAAGTTGGTTGCTGAGACGGATGCATTGTATCAAGAAATGAAGAGACTACAGGAAGAAACAGGAAAGACAAGTCTAAATGTAGGAAATTATTCTGCTGATGCGCAAAAGTTGACAACGCAAATTGAGAATCAAACCAAGCAGTTGGCATTATTGCGTCTTGAGGGTAAACAAAATACGGAAGAATACCAACGGTTATCGAGAGAAACAGCCATTTTAAGGGATGCTCTTAGAGATGCTACGGCAGAGGTAAACAATATGGCTTCTGATACTTCTAACTTGGATGCCGTGTTAGGTGCTGCCAGTGCTGCATCTGGTGGATTTTCGGCCTATACCGGTATAATGGAGTTAGTAGGTGTTGAGAGTGAAAATGTGGAGAAAGCGCAAAAGAAGTTACAAGCTGTAATAGCCGTAACAACCGGAGTACAGGCGATACAAAACTCAGTACAGAAACAATCCGCATTAATGCTCGGAATATCCCGATTACAACAAACGGCTTTAACGAAGGCTAAAGTATATGATCGTCTTGTAACGATGCAGGGCACTAAGGCTACCATATCCGCAACTGTCGCTCAGAAGGCATTCAATCTAATAGCCAATGCCAATCCTTATGTACTTTTAGCTACTGCCTTAGTAACCGTTGTGGGTGCATTAACCCTTTTCTCTATGGGAACAAAGGATGCTGCGGAAAAACAGGAAAGGCTCAATGAATATCAAAAAGCGTATTCGGATTATTTGGATTATCAAAGCGAAAAATCAAGGAAGCAACATGAAGAACGAATAAAATCGTATGAAAACGAATTAAAAGTTGCGAAAGCACGGAATGCCGGAATAGCCGAAACACGAAAAATAGAAGATAAAATGGCAACAGAACGCCGCTTGTATAATGCGAATCAACGGGGATTTTGGGCACAAGAAATCAAAGATTTAGATACTAACAATGATAAGTTGGATCAATATCATGAGAAACTCAAGAATTTAAAAGAATTGAAAGCTAACGGATGGGAAAAAACTGATTGGGATGTTAATTTGGATGGGGATATTAAAACGTATGATATTGATAAGGCAATAAATTTAGCAGAAACTAAAATAGAAGAATACGGCCATAAGGTTAATATTGCAGTTAATCTTGTTACTGAAAAAAATAATTTAGATATCGATGATGCTGTTAGAGCCGCACAGCGTCAGTTGGAAGATAAGAATATTGCCAAACAAGAAACCGATATCTTACGAAAAGCAGAGGACGTTCGGATTTCCTTAATTAAAAATTCGTTCGACCAACAAAGAGCGCAACGAAAAGCGGCCAATGCTCGTGCGATTGCAGATATAAAATATCAGTTGGAGACGGACTCGAATTTGACCATCAAAGCCCGCAAAGCCTTGAACAGCCAAATCGTTGCTTTACAGGAACAATTGATGGTAGATATGGCCGATATTTCCAATCAACAACGGGCGGCGGAATTAACTGCAATCAGATTAACGGAAGATGCCAAGATTGCATTAATGGAAGAGGGTGCGGATAAGCAAAGAGAACAGTTGAAAGTATCTTACGAAAGACAGATACAGGATCTTACCAACAGTTTGAACACTGAAAGGGATTCATTGACTGAAATACAAAAAAATGAGATGGAAGCCCGTTTAGGGTATCTTCGTGACCAATACACGAAGGATCTTAATCAATTGGAAGATCAGATAACATCAGATATGTTACAAAAAGAATCCGACCGGATACAATTAGAATTGGAAGCTGTAGAGGAAGGTTCTGAAAAGGAAATTGACCTACGTATTAAGCTTTTGCAGAACCAACGTAAAATAGAGTTGGCACAAAATAGGTTATTATCGAAAGAAATGAGACAAAACGAAGCGGATATAAACGCTAAGTATGATGCTCAGATTGTAAAAGAATTGAAATCTTTCGGCATGGATAAGATTGCTTTGAATAATGAGCTTGCTGTGTCAGAAATCAACGCATTAAAAATATCCGAAAAGGAGAAAACGAAATTAATCCTTGAAGAAACAAAGAAAAGGTTAAAGGCCGAATTAGCTTTGGAGACAAGGCCGGATGGCACACTTACAGATAGAGGGAAGATTATAGCAAATCAAATAAAGGAAATTGATGATGAGATAAGTAAGTCTTCTAAACCTTCAAATATTTATGATCTTTTCGGGCTGAATTTAACTCCAGAACAAGAACAGGCTATCAGTACAGCCGCACAATATGCTATAGATGCTATAAATTCGATTGCGGATGCAAAGGTACAGGCGGCAGAAAGGGCAGTCGAAGCGGCCGACCGTGAGGTTGAAGCTGCTCAAAATGCATTGGATGCGGAACGTGAAGCACGTGCAAATGGGTATGCGTCAAATGTTGAGCAGGCTCAGAAAGAGTTGGATTTAGCGAAGAAGAATCAAGAAAAAGCTTTGAAAGAACAAGCCAAAGCACAGAAGCAACAGGAAGCAATCAACAGTCTTGTACAGGCGAGCAGTCTTGTTACTGCAAGTGCTGAGATATTCAAATCCTTTGCCGGTACTGGTCCGTGGGGTATCCCTGCTGCAATTGCTATGATCGCTACCATGTGGAGCGCTTTTGCTGCTGCAAAGATAAAGGCTTCCCAGCTTACTAAGGGCAATGAAGAAAAGTATGGTGAAGGTACTGTAGAATTGTTACAGGGAGGTTCCCATCAGTCGGGCAATGATATTGATCTCGGAACAAAACCGGACGGTACCCGTAGACGTGCTGAAGGCGGTGAATTCTTTGCCGTTATCAATAAGAGAAATTCACGTAGATTTCGTAAGGTTATTCCTGACGTTATAAAATCATTGAACAACGGAACATTTACTGATAAGTATTTAGCTGCATACGATGGTGTAAATAACATCTCTGTCAACTTTAAAGAGAAAAATAACGATTTGAATGATATCAGAAACGATATACGGGAAATAAAGAATAGAGAGCGTACATACCGTGATGCAAATGGTGATACTATTATTACTTATAAGAATTTGAAAAGGAGAATAAGATCATGAATCCATTATATTTATTCTATTTGATCAACAAAGACGTATTCAGTCCGGACATGGAGGGTACGCAATACGGGTATAGGCTATATGCAAGTTCGGGGTTTGTATCCAAGAACGCTAATTACAATACAAGTCCTGTTATCCCTATATCAGAATACACAAAGGTCGTGTTCAATGAAAAAGAGGTTTCTGTATGTTTTTTCGACTCAAACCGCAAATATATATCCGGCTATTCGGGTAGTAATCTTAATCTTGTACGTCCTAAAAATGCAGAATCAATGGCTTTCTGCTATACTGTAGAAGATTGGAATAGTGGAGATATTTCCATTGATTTGATGTACAAGGCCAAGCCGATATTTAAAGATGACTTGGCAAAGACATATTCAAAGGAATCGGAACAGGAATTCTTTCGGGAGGGGCTGAACGGTGAAATAAGATTCATGTGCAGGGATTACTATTATATCCTCAGACAGCCATTTGATACCACGTACTATTTTGATGTATACCGTAGCAATGACGGTGGGCACACATTTGAGGTTTACGTCACGACCAAGTTCATGAGGACGGATTGCATCATTAACATAGCCGACCTTTCAGTCCGTGTTAAGCCGGAATACAACGATTCTTATACGAAGATACTTAACGGCTGGGAGAGGGAATATGATTTGGTGAGATTAAACCCTGCTCTTGAGAAGATATCTTTGTATAGACGTGGGATCTTACAGATATATACAGCAGGAGATGACAAGGTTTCATGTGCTCTTTCCGGTGTGTTTTGGGAACAGGATGCGGATGTGATCACAGATACAAACGAACTCAAAGAGAAGTATTTCTTTGGTGAATCTGGAACAATTATCGCAATAAACGTACAAGGGGATGGCATTCCCTCTTATATGAAAGGATATTATATCGCAGATTTTTCACCAACCGCAACTTCGGACAAATACCGTACTGCTATATACCGGTTAAAGGATAATGCCGGATTTATTCAAGTGCTTATTTCTGGTATTGGCCTTTATGGAAGATTTGCACTGTACGATGGAAAAACTAATGAGAGGATAGGTAATACAAGAGGTGATCTGTATATAGATCCGTCAAGAAATGGAACACTTGAGTTTTTTGCCACTTCTAATACGTCTGTAAAAATAGCTACAGGAGCCACAAATAAAAAAGTATTTTACACGAGGTATGTTGTGGCTACGAATAAAGTATCTGGTACATGGCATAATAAGCCATCAGATGATATGACATCAACACCGGGTTCATATCCGTATATAATAACATATGCTGTTCAAGAGTTCAAATCATCCGTTATAGTAAAACCGGAACCGTCCGAATGGGGGCAAAACGGAAGAGGTGAATATTATTATCCTCCTACCGATATTGCACCTTACAAGGCTTATCCTGTCAATCGTGACATGTGGACGGATGATTATTCGTATTGGTTTATATATGATTTTTCAAAGGATGAGATAGAACCAAGATCACGACTTGAATACACGATGTCTCATGCAATGCCTTTACACTCTGTCTTATCCGTGCTTCTTGACAAGGTGGCACCTGGTATTACCTTCAAAAATACAACGGAATACAGCCAGTTCTTTTATGCTGCATCCCGTCCGATCGGAGGAGGTCAACGAAAGGTTTACATGACTCCGAAAACCAATATCTTGGTAAGTAACTATACCCAACCGGCACAAAAGGCTACCATTACCTTGAAAAGCGTGTTGGACATGCTGAAGAATGTATATCAATGCTATTGGTATATTGAGGATAACAAGTTGAAAATTGAGCATATCCAGTACTTCCGGAACGGGATGTCGTATACCGACCAACCGGGAATTGAGCTTGATTTGACAAGATGGATATGTCCGAGCAATGGAAAATCATGGGAGACTGGTCGTAAAGAGTATAAATACGAAAAGCTGGATATGCCGGAGCGTTATCAATTCTCATGGATGGATGATGTGACAGAACCGTTTACAGGCTATCCGATCATAATGAGAAGCAATTATGTAAAGCAGGATAAGATTGAGGAGATATCGGTAAGTGATTTCTCTACTGATATCGACTATATGATACTGCGTTCTGATGAATTTTCCAAGGACGGGTTTGCATTGATGGAAACGATTACGCAGGAAGGGCGGGATATTGTACCAATCTTAAAGCAAACAGTAGACGGTGATATCTACCAGAATCAGAACGGGCATTTATCTTACTTCTTCTTGCATCCGAATTATTGGGGATATAATCTTCCATCTAAAAAAGTGAATATCAATAATTCCGATATCACATTGAAATACATATCCCGGTTAAAGAGCAGTGAAGCAAAATTCCCCTACGATCGTGAAATATCCCCTTTGAAATTGATACACACTTCAATAGGGGACGGTAAGATAGAGAGTATTTCAGTGAATTTGAGTAGTAGAATGCATACAATAGATTTACGCTATGATACAGAATAACAATAACAATCTTAGTGTACTTCCGTGGTACACTTCAATTAACGAGCAGAATCACCGGAAAAGTTATTCATATGGGGATATATACCCTTTGTTTACTCCTTCAAGCTTTCTGTTGCCTTTTCAGTTAATGAGGGAGCATAGTGAGAATCCGATTCAAGAAGTGCTCCTATACACAAAGAATGGAGTGAAATATGCGGATATAACGTCTGACATGATTATGACGGGATTGGAAATTGTGCATTTTAAGGATTTTGGGTATGATGTAATAGTATATCCGGGTAGGTTTCCATTGTCCTTAACAATGTATGACGGAATATATTATGCACGCATGTATGACGGTAAGCAGTATTTCTATTCAGAAATGTTTACCGTTGTTCCGGATATTTCCGCGTATTTGAAAATACAATGGTATGATGTTGAAAATCTTGTATTTGATGCCGGCCAGATAGTATATAACAATCCGGTATTTAAGAATGTACTTTATTTATGTACCGAACTTGGAAAACCGGAATATCCTTTTGAGGAGGATGGAGAAACATTAGACGGTTATTTCTTTCCGGAAAAGCAGATTTCAGAAAAGACATATCGATGTACATTTTTAGCACCTGAGTATTTATGTGACGTTATGAGACTCATACGGCTGGCGGATTATGTGATTGTTACAGACAAATACGGTAGAGTATACAATTGTGATACCTTCTTATCTACCCCTACTTGGCAGACGCAAGGAAATCTTGCAAGTGTTGAAGTAGAATTTCAAACTGATACAGTTGTGAAGAAAATATGCCGGGGAACGATATACGAAAATAGGGGAGATTATAATTCCGATTTCAATAACGATTTCAATAACGACTAATTTATTAACTATTAAATCTTAGAATAATGGCAGATTACATTAAACTAAAAGATGCGATTACTGATGTCATAAAGACTAACGGTAATCAGGAGATAACCGGGCAGATCCTCCAAAATACATTGTTGTCTATCGTCAATGTGATTGGTGAGAATAGGACTTTTGCAGGTGTGGCAGAACCGGATACTAATCCGGGGAATCCGGATCAAAACGTTGTTTGGGCGGCAACTCAAAAGGGCACATATACCGGATTCGGAAACTATGTACATGATGGTGTAGGTATTGTCTTTTTAGGGAATACGACTTCTGGATGGCAGGCTGTAAAGATGAATGTAGTGGGAGTCGATTCGGATGGGAATCCTGTAAATCCGGATAGTTATGTCACTAAAGAAGCATTTGAAAAGTTCAAAAAAGATTTGGTCGCAGAACTTACAGATACTTCTGACGCAAATAATATCCATGCCAGATTTGATAGTCATGGTAATGTTATATTTGATTATTACGCTACCAAGCAGTCTGTAAATGCTTTGAGCAAGGAAATCGGTTCCGAATCTACTTCCGAATCAGAGGACGGTAGTGTATGGGGTAAATTGATTTCCTTAGTACAAGATACGACTGTACTATCTAAAGAGATTTCTGATTTGAATGACGAATCGGATAAGCTACAGACAGATATGACGGGGGTAAAAAATTATATATCAAAGTTGGACGAAGACATGGACAATGCTTACACACAGAATGGCTGCCTGTTCTGTCATCACGGTATGGTTAACATTAATTTCCATGATGACAGTATCAGTATTAATTTCCCGTCACAGGTTACCGTTTCATATTCGAATACTTTGAATGTGGTACATAATCAAGGAGACTTGTCAATGCCTTACGATTTTGAAGAATGGTTTTTAGTACTTGATTTAGAAGACAACAAGTTAAAGCTCGTTTCTTCTATAAACCAAATGACTAAAAAAGTATTGGTAGGATGGATCAATGCGCTGTTAAAATCCGCATTATTAAGATGTAGTGATTATTCGATCAACGGTAAGCCAATGAATCCGACCAAATACCTTTCTGCATCCGAAATACTCAATGTGATAACATCTACTGCTACAGACATACCTTTATCCGCGAATATGGGTAGAATACTATCTACTCAGAATGCCATGATGCAGTACACCGCAGCAGGGAAATATGTAGATGTCAATTTCAGCAATACGGATACATCAGTTACCGTTACTTTGCCGTCTGGCTTATCCCTGTCGTATGGTAATACCCGTATCACTGAATCTTCATCCACGGAAGGTACTGTGCTTACTGATGATATGAGTAACGGACGTATTAAATACCTTGTGTATGATCTTGGAACCAGCGCATATAAGCTTGTGGCTTTTAACAGGCAAATGGATAATTCGATACTCGTGGGTTGGATTAACCAATACCTTAAGGAGGCTATATTGAAGTGTAATCGATATCGTGTAAATGGCGTTTCCCATTCTATTGATGAGTATATCCCAAAATCCGATATTATAAATTCATTGTCTACGACTGTCTCGGACAAACCACTGTCTGCTAATATGGGTAATACCCTTACAAATATGCGTGGACGCTTGGTAAACAAGAGTGCGGATTATCCTAAGGTTACTTTTTCGACAAACAATGTATCTATAAATTGGGGAGGAGGGAAAAAAACTATCGTAAAGGGTAATTCAACTTACGAAATAGAGAATCCTCCAGTATTAAATATAGTTCTTTCGGGCGATATATACGGATTTATTATATTCGATTCAGCAACTAAAACATTTAAGTATAATACGCTATCAAATAGTTTGGTAGCTGGGACGATTGTAGGCGAGATAAACGGACTTAATAAAACATGCATCCTATACACCGATATATGGGAGGTAGACGGGAAACGGATGAATCCGACCGATTATATCAGTACGTCAGATATCGTTCACAATTTAACAACGGAGGATAAAAGTAAGGTTCTCGGTGCGGATCAGGCAGGGGTGCTTTCTACTCAGAACGGATGGTTATTTCCTCGTGAAAACACAAGTATATATTTTGAGAATATCAGTTCTAATAGTATATCACTGATAATAGATGGTAAATATTCCGTATCTTGGGGAAATTCTGTTGCGAGAAATGACGATACTTCTAAAAAAGTTATTTCTCTTTCAAATATTGATAGTAATAGGTATCTCATTTATCATATAAATGATGACACCTTTACATGGGAAAGAGCTACTGAACAGATGGGTGGTGTATTGTTGGGATGGTTTAACTATTCAAACAAAAAAGTTTTTCTAAGATGTGAATCATATGCTATAAACGGTATGCCGGCATCGAATAATGATCTTACAGAAATCGCTTATGATAATATCCCTACTACAGTGATACAGTTGAAAAAAAACTCGGATAATGGCTATATCAGTATGGTTATGGCATCCTTTTTAATTGATTCCGAGATAAATATCACTGGAGGGTATGTATCCTTAAGTACAAATATCAGGACGGAGACTTCTGTAAAAATAAAGAAAGGGGTATATACCAATGTATATTTTAAATGTGTTGAAGAATTTGCAGTAATAGAAGCAAAAGGGGTATATAATATAACT
>ENA-OPWY01000390-OPWY01000390.1-human-gut-metagenome-genome-assembly--contig:-NODE-390-length-27944-cov-2.329270_pt1 | contig 27944 bp, 13 predicted proteins | sample MGYA00241515_ERZ502022 | MGnify/ENA primary metagenome ERZ502022 (study PRJEB25962, sample SAMEA2043045) | human gut metagenome | biome: human gut; feature: human-associated habitat; material: faeces...
CAAAACGCCCGGCTATTAAAGACGGAATTTCCAGTTCCAGCGAAGCGGCTATGAACAACTTTCACGGTATAGCAGAATACCTGCCCGCCCGAAGCGTACTGCAAGAGTTGCCTTTCGTAACCCGTTTCGGGCTCGGTAACGGAAAAACCTTCCGTAACGAAGGAAAAGTAACCTTCGGGAACAAATGGTTCAACGTAGGTGTACAGGACTACCTGCCCACATGGCGCTGGTGGATTACAGACGACAGCAATAACGTACCCGAAGACGGTATCGAATGCGGATTCACTTACGAAGATGCTTGGTATGCCGGTTCGGCCCTACACATGAGCGGAGCTACGAAAGTATCCAACGTTCGTCTCTTCAAGACCAACTTCGACGTTTCTGAAACCGACGACGTATCGATGACTTTCAAATTAAATAGCGGCGAAGATACGCACATGAAACTCTTCTGGTCGTTCGTAGGGTCGGAATCTACATTGCACTCTTGCGACATTACCGGAGCCAAAGAAGGACAATGGACAACCTTCTCCAAGAAAGCCTCTGAAATCGGTATGAACGGAAATGTAGCCCTCATCGGTCTCAAATTCGAAAATACCCCGACAAACTACGATGTATTCATCGGCGAAATGGCTATTGTTCCGGCAAAGACTTTTGCACCGATCAAACCGGTCATCACTACCGAAGAAAGCAAAATCTTGAAAAAACGTACTTATAACTCGATCGATTTCAAATTTAGCTGGGATTGCGAATCCTCCAAAAACGATTCCGATCCCTCCATACCCGTTTATAACGAAGATGTAGATACTTGGTACTTCGAAGTTTACGTACAAGCAAAAGACGGAGAGCCCGTTCTTTGCGGAACGACTTCTTCTTGGGCACACTACGTAGTAGGCGCTCCGGTATCGGCCAACAACGAAATCTCGGATTACCGAATCGGTGTTTGTGCCGTAGCTCCCGACGGAAAAACGAAGAGCGAAACGACATGGACCAGCTATCTGACTACCGACCTCACACTCGTCGACGGTATCGAATGTAACAAAGCGGTAATCAAAGCCGGCGAGGAATTTACCCTCTCGTTGATCGACCCCAACCAAGAAGAACCTTTCTCTTGGGAAATCTTTAACGCAACCACCGGCGGTAATGCCGTATTCACCCAAGATGGCGGTCGTTCGATAACCACTTCACTGTCAGAGGAAGGTTATTACGATGTAAAACTCACCAAAGGAGATTTGAGTGTACTCTCTTATCGCGGCTATGTACAAATTTCTCCCGAAAGCACAGGTGCAATTCCTTCGATTACCGATTTCACAGCATCCGACACCAACGTAACCCTCGAAGACGGTACTGCCGAAGTAACACTCAGCTACACCGGCAAAAAGAACGAAGGTACGGTTTCTCGTGGTTTGCAGGTAGACGACCCCTATATGTTCCGTATTCCATCGGATTTCTTGCCGATGAATCAAAATCAATATTCAATCTGTCTTTGGATAAAACCCGAAAAATTCACGTTCGCTAAATTCGGTATGGGATTGATCGAGCAACGCAATATGGATATCCACTGGCCCGATAATAACTGGGGAGCCCTTTGGGTAGACGTATGGCCTGAGACATTCAACAACGGAGGACAACGCATTTTGGATAACAATATCATTTCTTATACTATGTGGGGAAATGAATCGCAATACTATTTCAACGGAAACAACAACAAACACGAAATTCCCAACTTGGCTTGTTGTACAGACGGTAACCGTACCGGAACCGAATCTTATAGTTTATCCGAAGGTCAATGGGCACACGTCCTCATTTCATTCGACGGCAGCAAACAAAGAATCTATTTCAATGGTAAGAAAGTAGGAGAAGGTAATGCTTCAAAATACAATTACAACGATAATAACGGTGGAACTGGAAACGTTAAAGCTGCAAACATCTACATCGGTGGTTCTCGCGTTTACTATGCCGGATTTTCCGGTGTCATCGACGATGTACAAGTTTGGCACAAGGCATTGAGCGATACCGAAGTAATAGAAGCCATGAAAGGTTACGACGGTAAAGAAATCCCCTCTGACCTGAAAGGTTACTGGACGTTCGAATCGGACAACTACAACGAAGGCGAAAAAGTGTTTGAAAACAAAGGTACTTTGGTTACCGACAACAAGGCTGCCTATATCGAAGTGAAAGGTGCAGGCGGTGAAAACACCTCTGCAAACGAAGAACACATATTACCGGCCAATATCGCTATTCAAGGTAACCCGGCCATGTCGGGTACATTGCCCATCACTACGACATCGACATTCGCCGTTGCCGATGCCGAAGTTCAAAACACCGGTGACAACGCATCGGTTACATTCAACAAAGACGGTAAATATAACGTCACCTTGACGCTTGCCAACGGATGGGGCTCGGATACGAAGACGAAAGAAGAGTATATCGTAGTTCTCCCCTCTTCGGGTATCGATGGCAACTTGGTAGATAACCTCACGGTATATCCCAACCCCTTCATCGAAAATGTCAACCTGCAATTCGCAGCCGACGGTAACTACGTTATCGACATCTTCGACGCACAAGGTCGTCAGGTAACTACCAAAAAGCACCAAGCTATGACCGGCGAAATCTGCACGCTCACGGTAAATGCTGCCAAAGGTATGTACTATGTAGTCGTGTCGAAAGACGGCAAACGCGTGAAATCTTTCAAAGTGGTAGCCGAATAATATAAGGCCATTCAAACCCTCCGCACAAGGCCTTGTGCGGAGGGTTATTAAATCAATCAGAATATTATTTAGTATCATCTTATGAAAAAAAATTATCTTTTTACATTAGCGGCTCTCTTGTTAGGGAGTACCATAGCAAACGCTCAAAAGCCCCTCGACGGGTATGAGGCCCCGTCGTTTACAGCTCCGGGAAACTGTGGAAAAGTCATTTCACTTAGCACCTCCGGTGCATTGGAAAACTACACCGACCTCAAAGATCTCACAACAGGAAAAATCGAACAGGAACTTTTCGTCGCTCCGGGAGCCAAAGTAAAATTTTCTATTAAAATAACCACGTATTGGGGACGTTTTGCAATCTTCACCGATGCCAATTCGTCAAAAGAAATAACCCGGCTTTTGCAATGTGGAGTTCCGGGACCAAGCAATCCTTATAATGACGAGACAAACGGAGTACTTGTACACGCAGAAGACAATCCGAATCCTACTCCTGATGGTACTCTTCCCAGTATTACCATACCCCAAGATGCCGCAGAAGGAACTGTCTATCTGTTCCGTATGATATTTACGACGATGGACGATATTAATACATATGCTCCTTCTTTCAAGGAAGGGATATATCACGATATAAAAATAACCGTAAAAAACAATATCCAACGATATACGATAAACATCGCTACCCCTGAAAACGGAACATTAACGATTAAAAACGGCGAGACTCCGATCGAATCGGGAGCCCAAGTACCCGAAGGTACTGTTCTTTCTGTCGCAGCTGCGCCCTCGACCGGTTATGAACTGGTATCGATAAAAAACAATGACGAAATATATGCAAGCGAAACCTTCGTAGCTAGCGCCGATGCCAATTTCGCCGCACAATTCAAGAAGCTCGCCAGTACCGGCGATGCCATGCTGATGTCGGCTCCCGGATACGGTGAGGCAGGAGACTGTCAGTTACGGTTCAGCGATACTGTTTTAGGCTCTCATAACACCGACAAAAATCAAGTGGAGAGCGACCAACGGTCTCGTAATTACACCTTCTCGGCTTGGATTTCTCCTATGGGCTACAACGGAGTCCTCATGGGGCATGTTCAAAACAGTATCACTTGGGCTGTCGAAGGTTCCTACGGCGTGGGAGTAAAAGACGGTAAACTCGCCGTTTGGTATCGCAAATGGGACGGAAACTCGACTGGTTGTCCGGGTGTTCCCACTCCGGCCGTATCTGAGAACACGACGCATTATCCGGGTGAATTTGCATTTATTTCGCTGGTAACCAGCAATGACGGAAGAACGTTCAAAGTATATAAAAACGGAGAAGAGGCTATCTCGCAAGAAGTAGAAGACGGAGGTTTGGCGTTGCTTTACGACGCCTGCGACTTCGCCATCGGGGATTCCAAATACAACAAAATGCCTTGTAAAGTAGAGGAAGTACAATTATGGAACAAAACCCTCACCCCCGAGGAAATAGAAGCCTCGATGTTCGGACCCAAAGCCGATGCCGAAGGATTGGTAGCCCACTACCTACCCGAGTCCGCCGATGCCACGACGGTTGAAAATCTCGCTGGTGACATCGACGCTTATACCAGTGGTAACTTCCCAATAGCAGATGCTTTGCAAAAAACCAATGGGCGCTCTACGGTAGAAGTGACTTATAACACCCCGGTCGAGGAAGAAGCAGCTTATGAACTTCGTCGTTTCGATGTTGCTATCGGTGAATCTCCCGCCCCGGTAAAAACATACAGTAACCTCTATGCTGTTAACCTCGGTGAAAAATATAAATTTGCTTCGGTTTCAGTAAACGATACCCCTCTCGAAAACATAAACGACCCGATTAAAGTTACCGACCAAAATTTAACGGTAAATGCGACTTTCGAACTTGCTACGGGCATCGAAGACGTAACGGCCGAGGCTACTGCTTACTACAATGACAAGGTACTCTATATGCCGCAAGGCGCAACGGCTGTTATCTATAATTTATTGGGAACGGCGGTTGCCGAAGCGACCGAAATGACTACCAATCTCGAAAATCTTCCTGCCGGCATTTATCTGGCTAAGGTTTCGATGGGCGAAAACACAACAATCATTCGCTTCAAAAAATAATTAGGTTTTCATGGCCACACCCCGTACCCGCCTGCCTCGTGTGAGTGCGGGGTGTTTTCAAAAAATACCACGGTTCGCCCCGATTTCGTCGGGATTTAATACACCCTACCGGTCTATATCGCAATTCGGCCGAACCATGAAACACAAAATATAGTCTGTATCTTTTTTATATCAAAAACAAAAGCTTTTTGCTTAAACACATTTAGCGATGAGAAACATATTCACCCTGCTTGCTTTGTTGGTATTCGGTACGATACTGAGTAAAAACCATGCTCAAACATACTCCATATACCCCACTCCGCAAAAAGTTGTCGAAACCGGAGAGGCTATCGAATTGACGCAACAAATAAATGTCATTTGCGAAAGTGGAATAGGAGAAGTGACCCGCAACCGCATGAAAGAAGTACTCGAAGAAGCAGGATATACCATCGCATTCTCTACAAACCCGTCGCAGACGAATACGAACCTCTACATAGGAATCAACGGCTCAGACGGCGCAGCAGACCGCTATGCCGTAGAAAACAATTTGCCCCTTGCCGTTTTTGACACGGGAGATAATAAATTCGACCCCTATCTCCTGCAAATAAACGACCTACACCCTCACGGAGACATCGTCGTTCTGGGTAATGATAAAGGTTCCGAATTTTATGCCTTTGCCACGCTCGAACAAATTTTGGAGCAAACCGACGGCAACTCGATCCGTCAAATTACTTTCGAAGATTATTCACACACTCAATATCGGGGAATCGTGGAAGGATTCTACGGACACCCCTACTCGGTGGAAAACCGTATCAGTCTTTTTGAGTTTTGTAAACGATTCAAAATGAACGTATTCGTGTATGGACCGAAATCGGATCCCTACCACCTCGGTAATTGGAGGGACGATTATCCTACCTCGCTCACCGAACAGCAACGGTTTTTCGGTATGATTACCCAAGATGATTTGAAAACAATGGTGCAAGCAGCAAAAGCATGCAACGTCGATTTCATCTGGGCAGCACACCCCGGATTACAACAAGGAATCAGTTTTTCGAACGAATCGGCTATGGCTCCCGGAATCGACGCCCTCATGAAAAAATTCGATCACCTTTATAGCCTCGGTGTACGAGGATTCGGTGTTTTCATCGACGACATGACCTACACTCCCAGTGGGGACATGCAAGCTCATTTAGCCAACGAAGTGCAAGTAAAAATACGCGAACGATACACTACCGACAACACCGACGACCAAGTAGCACCTCTTTTTTTCGTCCCCACGGCTTACGCTCTCAACTACGGAGCATCCTACACTCTAAACAACCTGAAAAAAGTCGATAGCGAAGTAGTCATCGCCTTTACCGGATACGACTGCTTCTCCAATATCCGCCCCTCGGCCATCGACGATATGGCCGGACGCGTGGGAAGAAATCCGGTCATGTGGTGGAACAATCCAGTAAACGACGATCATGACGACCGCATCTACATGCGGGAGTTAACAACTCACTGGACAATTGAAAAAACCGGAGCAATCAATACGCTCAACGGGCTTATTCTGAACCCGATGAACCAAGCACAGGCTTCGAAAATCGCTTTGTTCGGAGCGGCCGATTATAGTTGGAATCCCAACGCTTTCGACGTTCATAAAAACTGGGAAGAAGTATTTCACCGAATAGCCGATCCCGGCGATACGCAGACTGCCGAAGCGATCAAATGCTTCGCCCGCTTCTCGAACACGTTGGTCGAGGACGAAGAAATGATAACGCTCTATGACAATTTCATGGAGAAATTCGGCGGCGAAAGTTTCCCGCCGGAATCCGACAAGCTGCGAAACGAACTGGAAAATCTTAAACAGGCTTGCACGTACATCGAAACCCTAAAAGACAGTCCGCACAGAGATTACCGATTGATGTATGAGGACATTCGCTGTTGGAACGCCAAGTTGAAAAACATAAGTACGATAGCGCTCGACGCATTGGATATGCTCGAATATGGAAACTCCATGTCCCGCTCCGAAGGTTGGGAAAAATACCTGCGCCTGAAATCACTCTATGCGGGCATGAGCGCCGATTCGGCCTACTTGGTCAGTGCACTCGAAGGATATGGAACTTCCACTCGGGAGGTATTTTACGAAGTGAAACCCGGCGAAAGCCACCTACGCCCTTTCACCAATTTTCTAGTAGAGAAAGTTGGTAACGGCATGCCTGGAGTATGGCCGGCAAAAGACAGTTTGCAAATAATTACCAACATCGAGAATTTGCAAGGTGTAGAATTGACGGCTCAGAACGAAACGATCCGATTAGCCGGATTGAACGGACTCGATCTCGATAAAGACGAATACGTAGGTATTTATTTCGGAAACATCGAAAAAATAAATGTGAAAGAAATCACGACCGACAAAACGCTTCGAGTGGAGATTTCGGAAAACGGAAAACAGTGGACTCCGATACAATTACCCATCAGAGAACAAAAAACCGCATATATCCGAATTAAAAATATTTCAGAAGAAAAAATCGCCGTAGATTTTAACCAACTATCGGTTTCCCGGATCCTCACCTCCGTAGAAATCACGGCCGAGGTATCCACCAATATGTCGCAGTATGAATATCACTCCATAACCAACGTCATCGATGGAAATCCTTCGACATTCTTTTGGAGCAGCGAAGCACAAGCCGCAGACGATTATATTCTCCTCACCTACCCTTCGGCTCAACCCATTTACGAGATAAGCATCACATTCACAGAGACCGACCAACTCTCAGGGACCGCTGCGATAGAAGTCTCCGCCGATAACGACCAATGGCAAACAGTAACCGAATTTACAAACGGCCATCTCGACTCTACCCGTTCGTTTACTTGCAATGCCAACGGACTCATGGCACGATACGTTCGCTTTATCATTCGTAATACCGTAGGTAGCTATTGGTTACAAGTAGCCGAATTTAAAGCGGATATGTCTGAAAAATACACCCAAACGACCGACCAAAGCGGAGTGCAAATAGCCACCCTCGCCGACAAAGACCTTTCGACCAACTACCAAGCTGGCGAAGCAGGATATATCGAACACCATTTTATCGAAAATATAACGATAGAGTCGATTGAAATTTTCCATAATACAGTATTCGATTCCGGTAGCAAACTCCCGTCAATATATGTCAACAATGGCTCCGAATGGATCGAAAAAGGGTCTTTGGAACCGTTGTGCACAGTCATAGACACCCACGAAATAGATACGGTAACAGCCGTGAAAATAGAGTGGAACAAAGAGAATATTCCCAATCTTTACGAAATACTTCCCGTTGGGACTCCTTATGTAGAAAAACCGGGGAAACCCACCGCCATAAATAACATGAAAAAAGACGGTCTAACCATATATACAAACAATAATCGGCTGATCGTACAATCGGACGATATGATACAAAATATAATTTTATTCGACTTAAACGGAAAAACAATAAACCATTTTAACGTGAATAAATGTATCTTTGAAACAACATTCGGCTCGAATATTCCACAAATATTAATCGTGCAAGTTATGCATACAAACGAGAATTTATCGACCTGTAAAATAATACGATAAAAGCAAAAAGATAGAACAAAAAGATCATCACATATAAACAAAGGACATGAAACGAACAACGCTATGGATAGGTTTGGGATTACTGCTTTTTTCAAGCTGTTCTAACCTCACAGAAACGCAGTTACAATATATCGACTATGTAAACCCGTTCGTAGGAACGGGAGGCCATGGGCACACATTCCCCGGCCCCGTCGTCCCCCACGGAATGATACAGCCCAGCCCCGATACCCGCATATACGGGTGGGATGCTTGCTCGGGGTATCACTATTCCGACAGTACGATAAACGGATTCTCTCATACCCATCTGAGCGGTACGGGCTGCGGAGACTACGGAGACGTTCTGTTAATGCCCACCGTAGGAAAACAAAACTATCGTTACTTGGGATACGGTTGCCAGCAAACCGCCTATGCCTCAACGTTCTCGCACTACAAAGAAGTGGCAAAACCGGGATACTATTCGGTCGAACTCGAACGTTACCACGTGACTGCCGAACTAACGGCTACACCTCGGGCGGCCCTTCACCGTTATCGTTTCCCCGAAAGTAAAGAAGCTGGATTTATCGTCGATTTGGATTATAGTCTGCAAGGACAAGAGAATATCGACATGAGAATAGACTCCCCCAGCGATACCGAAATCGTGGGCTGGAAAAAAACCAAAGGCTGGGCCGAAAACCAATGCATAGGTTTCTACATGAAATTTTCAAAACCTTTCACTTGCCACATCATCGACACAGTCATCGATATCGTGCGCGATGGGAAAGCCTGTAAAATGGAACAGAAAAAAGCCCTGCTCCAATTCCCGACGGCACAAAACGAAGAAGTGCTTGTAAAAGTAGGTATATCGGCCGTAGATATAAAAGGAGCACAGCGGAATGTCGAAACCGAAATTCCATCTTGGGACTTCGACAGTATAATGACCGCTACACAAAATAAGTGGAACGACTACTTGGAAACCATTCAAGTCGAAGGCAATAACGAAACCCAAAAACAGATATTCTACACAGCACTATACCACACGGCTATACACCCCAGCCTTTTTTCCGATGCGGACGGACGCTATCGTGGGCTCGACCAAATGATACATCAAACCAAATCCGGCAAAGAAATATACACGGTTTATTCCCTATGGGATACTTTTCGTGCATTGCATCCGCTATTGACCATCATCAAACCCGATTTAAATGAAAAATTGGTGATGTCTCTTATGCAAAAATACCACGAAGGGGGTATTCTGCCCATGTGGGAATTAGCAGGGAATTACACGGCTACGATGATTGGTTATCATGCTATCCCCGTAATCGTCGACGCATATATGAAGGGATTCGACAAAATCGATGGAAAAGAACTGCTCGAAGCCTGTATCCGCAGCTCGGTATATGATACGACCGGTATTATCGCATCGAGCAGAATGGTCAACGGGTTGGTTCCCATTTCTAAATACTACAAAAATAAAATAGGTTATGTTCCCTACGAAAAAGAAAACGAGTCGGTAGCCAAAGGTTTGGAATACGCCTATAACGATTGGTGCATCGCTCGATTGGCAGAAGAAATTGGCGATACGGCCACTTACGAAAAATACAAGGCACTCTCTAAATCATACATCAATTACTACGACTCGCAAACCGGATTCATGCGTGGCAAAGACTTGAAAGGGAATTGGCACGTTCCATTTAATCCCCGTTACTCCGACCACCGCAATGACGATTATTGCGAAGGGACAGCTTGGCAATGGGCTTGGTTCGTTCCTCACGATATAGAAGGACTTATCACCTTGATGGGAGGTCAGGAAAAATTCATTGGTCGACTCGATTCTCTCTTTATCGCCGAATCAAAGATAGAAGGCCCTCTCGTATCTTCGGATATATCGGGGCTCATCGGACAATACGCGCACGGAAACGAGCCTAGCCATCACATCGTTCACCTTTACAACTACGTGAATCAATCGTGGAAAACCCAACAGTTGATCGATACGATTCTCCATACCCAATACTTCAACAACCCCAACGGATTGTCGGGCAACGAAGATTGCGGTCAAATGTCGGCTTGGTATGTGCTCAATGCGATGGGATTCTATCAAGTATGTCCCGGATCGCCCATATATTCTGTCGGTCGTCCTATCTTCGATAAGGTAACCATAAATCTACCCAACGGGAAAGTATTCGAAATTATCGCCAACAACAATTCCCGAACCAATAAATATATACAGAGCATTCGCCTTGATAATATCTTGCTCGAATCTCCTTTCTTCATGCATAGCGACATTATGAAAGGCGGAAAAATTGTAATGGAAATGGGAAACACCCCGGTCAAACAATAAACGAAATCAGATATTAACATCACATAATCCAAACAGTTATGAAAAATATGAATCGTTATCTCTCACTTGTGGCCTTGATAATCTCCTTAATCTCCTGCCAAAGTGAAGACAACCCAAACCGTTATGAATTAATACCCTATCCCAATGACATGGAACAGATGTCGGGACGCTTTTCTTTCGATGACGACACACAGATTTTTATTTCACCGGAATGTGGAGACGAAGTAAATGAAATCTTGGCTCAGTTTGCAGAGCAATTCGGTAAAACAGCCGGCAAGGACTTAAAAATAGCCGAAAAAGAAGGTAAAAATATGATGGTCGTAAAAATCGACACGACTATGAGCCAAGAAGCTTATCGGCTAAACATAAGCAAAAAGAAAATCGAAATAACCGCAGCTACGCCCAACGGTGTACGCTATGCGCTACAAACCATTAAACAACTCCTTCCGGTAGCTATCTATGGAGAAACCCTCTCCGCAGATGAAAATTGGTCGGTTCCTTGTACCACGATAAACGATGCTCCCCGTTTCGGATATCGGGGAATGCACCTCGACGTTGCCCGTCATTTCTTCACATTGGACGAAGTAAAACGGATTCTCAACGTAATGGCTGTTCACAAACTAAATACATTGCATTGGCATCTCACCGACGATCAAGGCTGGCGCGTAGAAATAAAAAAATATCCACGATTGACCGAAGTGGGCAGTATCCGCAACAAAACCATGATTCGTAAAGAATGGGATAACTACGACACGACCCCCTATGGTGGATTCTATACACAGGACGAATTACGCGATATGGTAAAATACGCCGCCGATTTGGGTATTACCATTATTCCCGAAATAGACCTTCCTGGACACATGATGGCGGCATTGGCCTCTTATCCCGAATTAGGTTGCACGGGTGGCCCGTACGAAGTTTCCGGACAGTGGGGTATCCGTGACGATGTGCTCTGCGTAGGAAAAGAAAAAACATTCGAATTCATTGAAAACGTTTTGCTCGAAATCATAGATATATTTCCCTCGAAATACATACATATCGGAGGTGACGAATGTCCCAAAATTCGATGGGAAAAATGTCCTGCTTGCCAAGCCCGTATCCAAAAATTAGGACTCAAAGACGACGAACATGGTAAAGCCGAACACTATCTGCAAAGTTATACGACCGAACGGATAGAGAAATTCCTCAATGAACACGGACGCGAAATTATCGGATGGGACGAAATGCTCGAAGGCGGACTCACCACCAATGCAACTGTTATGTCATGGCGAGGTGTTGCCGGAGGTGTCGAAGCGGCGAAACAAGGGCATTATGCCATCATGACACCGACTGCACCTCTTTATCTTGACTATTATCAATCACGAGATACACAAAACGAGCCTTTGGCTATCGGCGGTTATAATCCGGTCGATATGGTCTACAATTTCAATCCCATACCCGAAAGTCTTACAGAAGAACAAGCCAAATTCATATTAGGTACACAAGCTAACATCTGGACAGAATATATCACTACTCCCGAACACCTCGAATACATGATACTTCCCAGATTAGCAGCACTGAGCGAAGTACAATGGGATCAAGTCGAAAACAAAAGTTATGACCGGTTCCTCGATAATATAGGCCATATCCTTGCCATCTACGATGTAATGGGACTCAACTATGCCAAACATATACTCGAAGTTAAAGGCGAATACTCGGTAAATGAAACCAAAGGCTGTATAGAAGCGACACTCCGCACACAAGGCAATGCACCCATCTACTATACCCTCGATGGATCCGAACCAACGACAAACAGCACCCGATATACCGAGCCGATAGAAATCCGTACCGAAAATGATTCTTGCACATTGAAAGCCATCGTCGTACGCGAAGGCATCGAAACCCGCACACTCGTGCGCCCCTTCAAATTCAATAAAGCCACAGGACACATGCCCCAACTGAAAGATGCACCCAGTGAAAAATATACTTTCGGAGGAGCCGGTGTACTCACCGATGGCATACATGGAGATTTCAATTACAGCAACGGTTGTTGGCTCGGATTCATCAATACGCCATTAGATGCAACAATCGATTTAGGAAAAACGCAAACGATAAGTCAGGTCAAAATAGGGTCGCTCGTACAATATTCCGAGTACATTTTCCCGCCCACCCAAATAAAAGTCTATGCGACTAATGGAGACAACCCGATGACCGAAATCGGGAAACTCGAAATTCCGGTAACACAAAAACAAGACCAAGACGGAGTGCGGGAATATACCTGCGAATTTCCTGCCGTCCCCGCCTCGAAAATCCGGGTGGTTATCGATACCACTGATAAAATACCGGCATGGCACGGAGCCAAAGGTGAAAAAGGTTGGCTTTTTGTCGATGAAATTTCTGTTAACTAATGATTATTACCGAAACGTATGAATACACATAATATATTCAAATCCGTTCTCTTCTCTACATTGTTACTTATCGGAAACAGTTGTTCTGATCGAAAAGGAATAGATGTTATACCTATGCCTCGATCGGTAGAGTATCACAGCGGAAATTTTACAATTTCACCCGAGACCAAGTTCTATACAAACCTCTCCGCAGAAAGTCGTCAAGCTCTGACCGACTATCTCGAAGGGACATCGCTCGGTTCCGTTCCCTTTGCCGAATCGGCTACCGGAAATAACGGAATAGAATTGAACCTCTGCGATAGTTCCATCGTGACAGGAAATGAAGCCTATCGGATCGAAATCGATAAAAAAGGTATTCGCCTGTCGGCAAGTACCGAGACTGGGATATTCTACGGGCTCCAAACACTTCTGCAACTGTTGAATAACAGCGATAACAAAACTCTTCCCGCTCTGACGATTAACGATTCCCCTCGTTTCCCATACCGGGGATTGCACCTCGATGTTTCGCGCCACTTCTTTGATAAAGAGTTTGTCAAAAAACAATTGGATGCGATGGCCTATTTCAAAATGAATCGGTTGCATTGGCATTTGACCGACGGTGCTGGTTGGAGAATCGAAATAAAGAAATATCCCCGCCTCACCTCTTTCGCAGCGTGGAGGCCATTCGATAAATTAAACGACTGGTGGGTAGGAGGTCGCACTTTCTGTGAGCAAGACGATCCTCGTGCCGTCGGCGGATATTACACACAAGACGACATTCGGGAAGTTGTTGCTTACGCTGCCGAACGTCATATCACCATCATTCCCGAAATCGAAATGCCGGGACACTCCGAAGAAGTATTGGCTACTTACCCAGAGTTATCTTGTTCCGGTAAACCCTATGTCAATGCCGACTTTTGCATAGGAACCGAAAAAACTTTCGAATTCCTCGAAAACGTCTTACTCGAAGTAATCGACCTTTTCCCCTCTGAATACATTCACATCGGAGGTGACGAAGCAAGCAAAAGTAGTTGGAAGACATGCCCCCGTTGTCAGAAGCGCATGGCCGACGAGCACTTAAATTCGGTAGACGAATTGCAAAGTTACATGATACACCGCATTGAAAAGTTCTTAAACGATCACGGTCGTAAAATCATCGGGTGGGACGAAATCATAGAAGGCGGGCTATCTCCTACGGCCACAGTCATGTCATGGCGGGGAGAAGAAGGTGGCATCAAAGCTGTAAAAGCCGGAAACCAAGCCATCATGACACCCGGTAAATACTGCTACCTCGATGCATTTCAAGATGCCCCTAACACTCAACCGATGGCCATTGGCGGGTATCTTACTTTGGAAAAAGTCTACTCTTTCGAACCAGTCCCCGATTCGCTTTCCACGAAAGAAGCCGAGCTTATTCTAGGTGTACAAGGAAATGTATGGACTGAGCACATACCCACACCCGAACACTACGAATACATGATATATCCTCGGATATTGGCACTCGCCGAAATCGGGTGGTCTCCTTCCGAGGTCAAAAAGTGGGACAATTTCCACACCCGAGCCCTTCAAGCGGTAAATATGCTTCGAGAACAGGGTTATAATCCTTTCCCGCTCGAAAAAGAAATAGGCGATAAACCCGAATCATACCAAAAGGTAAACCATCTGGCTATCGGGAAAAAAGTAACCTATGCCAATCTTTATAGCAATCATTACGCAGCTCAGGGAGAGAAAACATTGGTCGATGGTGTCCGGGGTGGTTGGATGTACAACGACGACCGTTGGCAAGGCTTTATCGATTGCGATTTCGATGTAACGATTGATCTCGGTAAAGAAACCGACATCAAACAAGTCTGTGCCGAATTTATACAGCTTAAAGGTCCCTACGTATGGTTACCCAAACAAGTTATCATATCGAGCTCCGTCGATGGAGAACATTACGATACCCTCGCGACTGTCGACAATGACATTTCACCCGACATCGAAACGCTTCAATTCAAAGAATTCGGTTGGGAAGGTAATGCAAAAGCTCGCTATATCCGCTACAAGGCATTATCGAACGGCATTGCCGGAGGGTGGCTATTCACCGATGAAATCAGAATCAAATAATCGATATCCCATTTATAGAACAGAAAAAGACAAAATCTGGGAAAATGAAGAAGGTTAGTAAAGAAAAATCGATAAATCCTATTGCATGGGTCCCCACGGCATATTTTGCCATGGGGCTTCCTTTTATAGCGGTAAATCTCGTTTCTACGTTCATGTTCAAGGACTTAGGAATATCCGATACCCAAATTGCCTTTTGGACATCTGTCATCATGCTACCGTGGACATTAAAGTTCCTTTGGAGTCCTTTTTTAGAAATGTATCGTACGAAAAAATTTTTCGTTATCGTCACCCAGTTACTGAGTGGATTATTATTCGGTATAGTAGCTCTCTCATTGAACTTCGACTATTTTTTCGCTATCAGTATCTCCACGATGGCCGTCATCGCTTTGAGTGGAGCCACGCACGACATAGCTTGTGACGGCGTCTATATGGCCGAACTATCGCCCGAAGATCAGGCAAAATACATCGGCGTACAAGGAGCTTTCTACAACATTGCAAAATTAGTAGCCAACGGTGGATTGGTAGCAGCGGCGGGAATGCTAGCTGAACATTTCGGCGCATCCGAAGGCGCCTCTATTCAAGCGAATATGCCCGCCTATAAAGAAGCGTGGATGATTATTTTTATCATCATTTCGGCACTGTTGTTGCTATTGGGGCTATACCACTCAAAAGTACTTCCTTCCACACAAGTACCGAACCAAGAAAAGCGTTCAAGTGCCGATGTGGCGAAAGAGCTATGGGAGGTCATTAAAAACTTCTTTACCAAGAAACACATCTTTTACTATATCTGTTTCATCATACTCTACCGCTTTGCCGAAGGATTTATCATGAAAATCGCTCCGCTATTTCTGCGTTCTTCGCGCGATATCGGCGGATTGGGACTTTCGCTTACCGAAATCGGCACATTGAATGGAGTGTTCGGTTCAGCAGCGTTTGTTTTAGGATCATTGTTGGCAGGAGTTTATGTTTCACGTCGAGGATTGAAGAAAACGCTTTTCACCCTCTGTTGCGTATTCAACTTTCCATTCGTAGCCTACACATTATTAGCCATATTCCAGCCCGAAAATCTCTATCTGATAGGAACTGGTATCGTTATCGAATATTTTGGTTATGGATTCGGATTCGTGGGTCTCACACTCTTCATGATGCAACAGATAGCGCCGGGCAAACACCAAATGTCACACTACGCTTTCGCTTCGGGTATTATGAACCTCGGTGTCATGCTTCCGGGTATGATGAGTGGATTTTTCAGTGATTGGCTAGGCTATGAAAGATTCTTCATCTATGTATTGTTGGCTACAATACCGTCGTTACTAATCACCTACTTCATTCCGTTCACCTACGATGATTCGAAGAAAGAAAGTAATCGATGACAAAAAACAGATCTACGTTCAATCGCGATTAAATATTAAACACATATACATTAAAAAAGAAAAAACGATATGACAAAAAAAATGGTTATGCCCTGGGAAGACCGTCCGGCAGGATGTGCGGACGTCATGTGGCGTTATTCGAAAAATCCGGTAATCGACCGCTACCATATCCCCTCTTCCAACAGCATCTTCAACAGTGCCGTAGTACCTTTTGAAGACGGGTTCGCCGGAGTGTTCCGTTGCGATAACAAAGCCGTGCAAATGAATATCTTTGCAGGATTCAGCAAAGACGGTATTCACTGGGACATCGAACATGAGCCCATTAAATTCAAAGCAGGAAATACCGATATGATAGAGTCTGAATACAAGTATGATCCCCGTGTCACTTGGATCGAAGACCGTTACTGGATCACATGGTGTAACGGTTACTACGGTCCGACCATCGGTGTAGGCTACACATTCGATTTCAAAGAGTTTTTCCAATGTGAAAACGCCCTTCTGCCTTTTAATCGCAATGGAGTACTGTTCCCACAAAAGATCAATGGGAAATATGCCTTATTGAGCCGACCGAGTGACAGCGGACACACTCCGTTCGGCGATATTTATATCAGTTACAGCCCCGACATGAAATTTTGGGGCGAACATCGGCACGTACTCTCTCCCACACCTTTCCCCGTGAGCGCTTGGCAATGTACCAAAATAGGTGCTGGCCCTATCCCTATCCTCACCGACGAAGGCTGGCTCATGTTCTACCACGGTGTCATTACCACTTGTAACGGATTCCGTTACTCTATGGGAGCGGCAATTCTCGATCGTGAAGACCCCTCCAAAGTGCTTTATCGTACACAACCCTATCTCCTTGCTCCGGCAATGCCCTATGAGATGCAAGGCGACGTACCCAACGTTATATTCCCTTGTGCAGCCCTTCACGACGAAGATCGAGTAGTGGTCTATTACGGTGCGGCCGACACGGTTGTGGGAATGGCATTCGGATATATTTCGGAAATCATCGAATTTACCAAAAAGAACTCAACAATCTGATTTTTTATGAACATTCGCAATCTCATCGTTGCGGGAATCATAATGACAGTCTCGTCCGCCACACTATCGGCAGACGAGCCTGTTGCTTATGTAAATCCCTTCATCGGAACAACGAACTTCGGAACGACGAATCCGGGTGCAATCTGTCCTAACGGCCTTATGTCGGTCACACCATTCAATGTAATGGGTTCCAACAAAAACGTATATGACAAAGATGCGCGCTGGTGGTCCACCCCCTACGAATACCACAACACATTTTTTACCGGATTTTCTCATGTAAACCTTAGCGGCGTGGGCTGCCCCGAATTAGGCTCCCTCCTATTAATGCCGACAAGCGGAGAACTCAATGTCGATTACAAGCAATACGGTAGTGAATACGCTTTGGAAGAAGCTCACCCGGGCTACTATGCCAACCGGCTCACTCGCTACGGTATCGATACAGAAGTGAGTGCTACACCCCGCACCTCCATCGCCCGATTCACCTACCCGGGCGGTGAAAGCCACATATTGCTCAATTTAGGAGAAGGACTCACCAACGAGAGTGGAGCGACCGTCCGTAAAGTAAGCGATACCGAATACGAAGGTAGCAAGCTCCTCGGTGGATTTTGTTACTACAACCGGCAGGGAGTATTCCCTATCTATTTCGTGATACGGGTCGACAAAAAACCCCTACAATCGGGATACTGGAAAAAACAAAGACCTATGACCGGTGTAGAGGCCGAATGGGATCCCGATAACGGGAAGTACAAAATCTACACCCGGTACACCAAAGAAATGTCGGGCGATGACATAGGAGTATTCTTCTCCTACGATACCAAACCCGGAGAACAGATTCAAGTACAAATGGGCGTATCGTTCGTCAGCATCGAGAATGCCCGCCAAAACCTCGACAGTGAGCAGCAAGGATTCCAATTCGACAAAGTGTGCCTCGATGCCCGGAATCAATGGAACGATATACTCTCCCGAATAGAAGTAGAAGGAGGTTCCGATGAACAAAAAACCATCTTCTATACGGCACTATACCACATGTTTATTCACCCCAACATTCTCCAAGATGTCAATGGGCAATATCCCGCTATGGAGAGCGACAAGATACTCACCACCCGGCACGATCGCTACACCGTCTTCTCGCTATGGGATACATTCCGCAACGTACACCCATTCTTTACCCTCGCTTATCCCCAAAAGCAACTCGACATGGTACAGACCCTCATCGACATGTACAAAGAATGGGGTTGGTTACCTCGCTGGGAACTTTATGGAAACGAAACGCTCACCATGTCGGGAGATCCGGCTATCATTATGTTAGCAGACACATGGTTGCGAGGACTTAAAAAGTTCGACGCAGAAACAGCCTATGAGGCGATGATAAAATCGGCGACTGCTCCCGGTAGCGAAAACATCTTGCGTACCGATAACGACGACTACATGAAACTGGGATATGTACCCTTACGCGAGCAATTCGACAACTCCGTATCCCACGCCCTTGAATACTATCTGGCAGATTTCGCACTCTCCCGCTTCGCCGAAAGTTTAGGGCACAAAGAAGATGCCCAAACCTTCGCCAAACGTTCGTTGGGCTACAAACACTACTATTGCAAAGAATTCGGGACACTGCGTCCCATACTGCCAGACGGCTCATTCTACACACCGTTCGATCCCCTGCAAGGACTCAACTTCGAACCGGTTCCCGGATTCCACGAAGGTAACGCATGGAATTACACCTTCTATGTTCCCCACGACATCGATGGACTAAAACGATTGATGGGAGGAGAAAAGAAATTCGCCGCCAAGTTACGCAAAGTGTTCGATGAAAATCTTTACGATCCGGCAAATGAGCCAGACATCACTTACCCCTACCTTTTTGCCCAAGTCAAAGGTGAAGAATGGAGAACAGACTCGCTAGTCAACTCGCTCTTGAAAAAATACTTCAAGAATCAACCCGATGGCATACCCGGCAATGACGACACAGGAACAATGTCCGCATGGGCCGTATTCAGTATGATGGGACTTTATCCCGATTGTCCGGGAATACCCCGTTATACCCTCGTAGCTCCTGCCTTCGACAAGATTATACTCCATCTTGATCCTCGTTATTATACCCAAGACACCCTGGTCATCGAGTGCGAACGGCCTTCTCCAAAGGCTATCTACACCGACCGTATCACGGTAAACGGGAAAAAACATAAAGGACGATTCATTTCCCACGAAGATTTAGTCAATGCCGGTACAATCCGGTTCACTCTTACCGAGAAAAAATAAATCCGATCTTTCTCCATAATGCAGAAGCGGAGCCAATTTCCTCAAATGGAAATTGGCTCCGCTTGTTTTATAAAATCCGAAATCTATCGACTATTCCCACTCGATTTTAAACGTTAAAATACGAGTTAATATTACAACTTTATATCAATACTTTAACTCTTAGTGCTCTTAAATAAGCGAACTGATGTCACACTATTAATTTCATTCTTTATATTTTTATGTTTAATTTCCTAAATTCACTATCTTCGCAGAGATAATAGATAAAAATTATGAAATGTAAATATTGCCATAAGCCAGTAGGTCTTTTTAGTTCTAAACATAAAGAATGTGAACTAAAACATTTTGCGTTATTATCAGAAATAAAGGAAATATTACTCTATAAGTTTGAAAGTTCAGAACTTTTAGATTATCTAAAATTAAAACAAGAATTATCAGAAATCATAGCTAATGGCTATGTTACTGATAAAGATTTTGATGGCATTGTCTTTGAAATAATGAATATGATTTTTTCGGGGAATTGCAAAATTAATAATTTCCTTTTTCCTGTATTTTTTATTTCTATGCCTGTGGAATTAAAGAATAAAATAATTTCATTGGAAATTTATAAAAAATATTGGTCTTCATTTTTTGAGAATTATATCAGAGGGTTAAAAGATGGTGAAAGAATTTCGGATAAGTATTCTAATCTGATTAAGATCATTAAACATGATAATTCTGTTTCTGAAACTCTAAATACAACGTTCATTTCTTTGTTGGAAGAAAAAATCTATAAATACTTAAAAGATGGCATTATTGATAATGATGAAGAAGATGATATAAGTGATTTTATAGAGCAGACAACATTATCTGGTACTTCCTCATTATATGATAGTACTTCATATCAAAAACTGGTTCAATCATTAGTCCTTAGAGATATACAAGAGGGTAAAACTGTTGAAAGAATTAAAATAGACAATCTACCTTTATTGTTAGGTAAAAAAGAAAATGTATTATGGGTTTTCAAGAATGTAGAAGGATATGAGGAGAAAACAGGACATAAATATATTGGTGGCTCAAATGGTGTTAGTATGAGAATATGTAAGGGTGTATATTATCATGTAGGAGCAAGTAAAGGACATTCGGTAGCATACCAATACCAAACCCCATTAGGACGAGGTATTTTTGTTGTAACGAACAAGTATCTTTATTTTTTAGGAGTAAAACAAGTTAAACTAAGTATTTCAAAAATTTTATCCTTTGAACCATATAGTGATGGGATTGTACTTGTTAAAGATGGGACAAATCCTAAGCCATATACTTTTATTGGTTTTGACTCTTGGTTTGTTGTGAATGCTATGCAGTTATTAGTTGAGTAAATAAAATAATGACTCTCTTATATTTATAAAGTAAACTCTTTTTTTAATTCGCTTGACAATTCAATCTTTCTCCATAACGCAGAAGCGGAGTCAATTTCCTTAAATGGAAATTGGCTCCGCTCGTTTTATAAATTCCGAAATCTATTGACTATTCCCATTCAATAGTCGAAGGCGGTTTAGAACTGATGTCGTAAACCACCCGATTCACGCCACGCACTTTGTTAATAATGTCGTTAGACACTTTGGCAAGGAACTCATAAGGCAAATGAGCCCAATCGGCAGTCATACCGTCGGTCGAAAGAACGGCTCGGAGGGCGACAGCCCGCTCGTATGTCCGTTCGTCGCCCATCACCCCTACCGACTGTACCGGCAACAAAACGACTCCCGCCTGCCACACTTTATTATACAGGTCGTTGTCGATAAGTCCTTGTATGAAAATATGATCTGCCTCCTGCAAGATATGTACCTTCTCGGGTGTGATATCTCCAAGTATACGGACAGCCAATCCGGGACCGGGGAAAGGGTGACGTCCGATGAGTTTCTCGCTGATACCCAGTTCCCGACCGACCCGGCGCACCTCGTCTTTAAACAGCAGACGCAACGGCTCCACCAGTTTCAAATTCATCTTCTCGGGCAATCCTCCCACATTATGGTGCGATTTGATAGTCATACCCGTAATCGAAAGCGATTCGATCACGTCGGGATAAATAGTCCCTTGCGCCAGCCATTTTATATCGGTCAGCTTACGAGCCTCACGATCGAAAATATCGATAAAACCTTTGCCGATAATTTTCCGTTTCTTTTCCGGCTCGGTCACCCCCTTCAACTGTTCGTAAAAATAATCCTTAGCATCTATGCCCAAGACATTGAGCCCCATATCCTTGTAGTTGGCAAGGACGCTCTCAAACTCGTTTTTCCGCAACAAACCGTTATCGACGAAGATACAGGTAAGGTGATTACCGATCGCCTTGTTAAGCAACACGGCAGCCACAGTAGAATCGACACCTCCCGACAAAGCCAATACCACTTTATCGTCTCCCAACTTCGTACTTAATTCCGCTACCGTATGTTCGATAAACGATGCCGGAGTCCAGTCCATATCACAATGACAGATATCACGCACGAAATTCGTCAGCAGAAGCGTGCCGTCTTCGCTGTGATATACCTCTGGGTGGAACTGTACACCCCATGTCGGTTCGCCCTCGATATGAAAAGCCGCCGTCTTTACTTCATGGGTACTGGCCACAAGGGTAAAGGTAGAGGGAATTACCGTAATAGAATCGCCATGCGACATCCATACGGTGGAATTCTCCCGCACACCGCGCATGAGGGGATCGTTCTCATCATGCCAAGCCAAATTGGCACGACCATATTCCCGGGTATCGGCAGACTCGACCTTCCCCCCCGACGTATGAGCCAAGAATTGCGCCCCGTAACAAACGCCAAGTACCGGATAGACACCACGGATACGACTCAAATCGACAAAAAGGGCATTAGGATCGTTCACCGAATAGGGACTCCCCGAGAGAATCACTCCTTTAATTCCCTCTTCTCCGTAAGGGAATTTATTGTACGGCAAGATTTCGCAATACGTGTTCAGCTCCCGCAACCGGCGGGCAATCAACTGCGTGTATTGAGAACCGAAATCGAGAATAATAATTTTTTCCTGCATAATCGTAGGTCTTTATGTATGTTGTATATGATTTTCTATTTTATCCTGAATCAACTGTTTGATATTATCCGGCTCCCCGACAAGCCAAATCACATCGTGCGCCTCAAAACAAGTTTGTCCGTCGGGCTGATGAAATGTTCCGTCTGCACGTTCTATTCCCACAATGAGGCAATTATTCTTATTACGAATGCTCAACGACGAGCTTGTTTGCCCGATCAACGGCGAATTCCCGGGAACAACAACATGTGTAAACGTGACTTCTCTGTTATCGGTTTCCTCTTCGGGCGATTCACTACCTTCCACTACGGTAAGCAAAGATTGAATCTGATCATCTGTTCCAATAACACCGATCGTATCTCCCGGGAAAATTCGGGTTTCCCCCTTCGGGATATTGATTCGCCGAGTTCCCCTCTGAATACTTACGACATTGATTCCATATTCTTTGCGTAAATCGGAATCCATTAGGCGACGTCCGGCAAACGGACAGTCTGCATTTACGTCCATATAGGCCAAATGCATATCGCTCACCAAGCTCGTATTCCGTCCTGTCTTTCGTAATTCCCTTTCGTTCAAGTTATCCATAAATATATTTTCGATACGCATGAACTGCTTCTGTATGCGCTTAGACAATAAAATGAGAACAACAATGAATATACCCAGTCCCAACAACACGCCGGTACGTTGAGAGTGGACGATAGAAAGATAATATATAACGAAAAACAAAGCCAGCAATATGCGGAAAACTATCATCAAAGTCAATGGAACCCGGTTTACACTCCCCTCTCCCAATTTCCTTATCAAGGACATGCTTACCTCCTTAACCATCAAAGCCCACAAGAACGGCGACATCACTACCAAAGTTACGATAGCGGCGATCATACGCCCCCACTCAGGCAAAATTTCTACCATCAACGGTATAAACCACATTTTAGAGACCATAATTATCGCTACGATCAGCGACGAATAAAGCAGTACTCTCCACAAATATTGTGCAATAGCCTCTTTCCATACTGCCTTATGAGGCTTTATTTCGGTTCGGCTCTGACTATAACGGTCGATAGCTGCAAGCCACCTCTCCGGCAAACGTCGCTCAATCCAACTATAAGCAGGGTCGGCCAACCGAATACAATAAGGAGTCAAAAAAGTAGTTATCACCGATACTGCCACAACTATCGGATACAGAAATTTGTCGATCACATTCAACGACATTCCCAACGAGGCTATAATAAAAGCGAACTCACCGATTTGAGATAAACTGAACCCCGATTGTATTGATATTTTCAAAGTCTGTCCCGAAGCCAACATACCCACCGTACCGAAGAATATCTGTCCTACAATAACAACAATAGAGAGCAAACAGATAGGCAATGCATATTGACTGAGAGCCGCCGGGCTGACCAACATACCTACCGATACGAAAAATATGGCTCCAAACAGGTCCTTTACCGGTTGAACGACTTTCTCTATCCGTTCGGCTTCGTTCGTACCGGCTAATATAGATCCCATGACAAAAGCTCCCAAAGCCGAAGAAAATCCGGCATAAGTAGCCAAAACGACCATACCCAAACAGAGCCCCATAGAAACGACCAACAAAGTCTCGTCATTTAAAAACTTACGTGTTTTTTTCAGAATCAGGGGTAATATGGAGATCCCCACAACAAACCAAATAATCAGGAAAAAGACCAATTTAGCGATACTCTCCAACAGTTCCGCCCCTTCGAACGAGTTCTTCACGACAATAGAAGAAAGTACCACCATCATCACCACGGCAAACAAATCTTCTACAATCAACACTCCAAAAACTAAATTCGTAAAAGCCTTCTTGCGTAAATTCAAATCGGTAAAGGCCTTGATGATAATCGTCGTCGACGACATAGATAACATGGCTCCCAAAAAGATACTGTCGAGATACGTAAAATGTAATAACCGACCGGCTCCGTAGCCTGCCAGCATCATACCCGATACAACGACTAGCGCTGTAAGAACGGCCGATGCCCCTACTTGAAAAAGTTTTTTAAAGCTGAATTCCAATCCCAAAGAAAACAGAAGTACAATGATACCCAGTTCTGCCCATAAATTTATATCACCCTCATCTACTATAGTAGGGAAAAAAACGAAATTGGGACCCACTAAAAAACCGGCAACAATATAACCCAATACAACGGGCTGTTTCAATTTCTTGAAAAGTAATGTCACTACCCCAGCCACAATCAAAATAAGAGCCAAATCGGTAATGAGGGCATCCAATTCCATAATCAAATCTCGTTTTGAAGTGAAATATATTCCGTTCGGTAAATATTACGCATATGGGAAAAAAGAGAAACAAAATCGGTCGTAGACCGAGACAAAACGATAAATTTCAAATCGGTCTTCTGTTCCGAATAATTATATTCTACCAACACATTGTGTAACGAAACCTTATACTCACCCAATAATTTTTCATACCGGGTCAAATCCTCGACAATCTCGGCCGCTTTCAAATGTATAATTTTTCCTTCCCGGTCTAAATTCGTCCGACGTTCATATTGTTCCAAACTCACCAATGTGAACAATATCAATATGGTCGAAATAATCGCAATAACATAAAGACCTACACCTACCGCCAAACCCAAAGCCGCCACCATCCAAATACCGGCAGCTGTGGTCAGACCTCGTATCGAACCTTTTGTTTGAATGATGGCTCCCGCACCCAAGAAACCGACACCTGTAATCACTTGTGCGGCAACTCGTCCCGGGTCTCCGTTTTTCAATCCCAAATAAACCTGTGGAATATAGATAGAGATAATCATCGCCAACGTTGCACCCATAGAGATGAGCGCAAATGTACGAGCACCGGCTACTTGGCCTTTCCGCTTTCGCTCAAAGCCCACGATACCCCCCAACAACAAACTCAGCATCAACTTGAATATAGCCGAGGTCGTCGTAACCTCTGTATCCGAAATAGTATTCAGAAAATCATTGAAGAGGTTCATATCACAATTCTTTTGATTATGCAAAGATAGTGCAAGGTGAGCGCAGAAGCAAATTTATTTGATTATGCCGAACCACAGCCCGTCTTCGCAACTTTGCAAAGATAGTACAAGGTGAGAGAAAGACAAAGCAAACATGTTCACTTTTCTCGCCAAACTCCCTCACAGCTCAATGTGCAAAACAAATTTATCAGAAAGCGATTTTCCCGATAAACCGGAAACAAAAAAAGAGCGGCAACTTTCGTTACCGCTCTTTTACTAATATTGTATACGACTTACTGGATTCCCGAAGTCGCTACTTCCGACGAAATTTTCTTTACCAAACCTTGCAGCACAGCTCCCGGTCCTACCTCGACAAACGTATCGGCTCCGGCGGCGATCATGTTTTGGATAGTTTGTGTCCAACGTACCGGAGCGGTCAATTGAGCGATAAGGTTCTTCTTGATCGTTTTAGGATCGGTATTCACATTCTGATAAACAGGACATTTCGGAGCATGGAAATCGGTATGAGCGATGGCATCTGCCAATTCAGCACGAGCCGGCTCCATCAGAGGAGAATGGAAAGCACCACCCACTTTGAGTTTCAAAGCCCGTTTTGCACCGGCCTCCAACATCTTTGCACAGGCAGCATCTACACCTTCGATAGAACCCGATATAACAATTTGTCCCGGGCAATTATAATTGGCAGGAACCACGACACCTTCGGTTACCGAAGCGCACAATTCCTCTACTTTCGCATCGGGTAAAGCCAACACAGCCGCCATTGTCGACGGTGTTTTTTCACAAGCTTTCTGCATAGCCTGCGCACGTGCCGAGACAAGACGCAAACCGTCCTCGAAAGAAAGTGCTCCGGCGGCTACCAATGCCGAAAATTCACCCAACGAGTGACCGGCTACCATATCGGGATTAAAATCGTCACCCATCGTTTTTGCCAAAATTACCGAGTGCAAGAATATAGCAGGCTGGGTAACTTTGGTTTGACGCAAATCTTCGTCTGTTCCGTTAAACATCAGGTCGGTGATATTGAAGCCCAATATCTCGTTGGCCTTATCGAACATCTCTTTGGCTACGGGGTTATTTTCGTAGAGGTCTTTTCCCATACCTACAAATTGCGCCCCTTGTCCGGGAAATACAAATGCATATTTCATTGAATAAACCTTCAAATTATTAAAATATCGGGATTCAGGTTTAAAGAATATTGCTCAAAAGTCAAGTTTTTAAATCCCGGCCACAACGTCACGCTCTTGCATAATTGCCCGCAATCTGTTACAATATCTTGTTTTTTGAAAGAAAAGGTTATGCACAAAGTCTCCGTCATCACGCCGGTTTACAACTGCGCGCAATATCTGGAAGAAACCGTCGCTTCCGTCCGGGCTCAAAATTACGCCGATTGGGAACTTATCCTCTGGGACGACGGTTCCACCGACAAAACCCCGGAAATCTGCCGTAAACTGGCGGAGGAAGATTCCCGTATCCGTTTTTTCCGCAGCGAAAAAAACCGTGGCGTCAGTCTCAGCCGCCTTTCCGCCGTCAAACACGCCGAGGGGCGTTTTCTGGCCTTTCTGGACGGTGACGACGTCTGGTCAAAAGACAAGCTTTCGACACAGGTAATATTCATGCTCAAAAACAAATATCCCATTTCGCATACCGAATATGCCTTTATCAATGCCGAGGGAAAACTTCTGCCGCGCGGACACCTGAAAGTCGACAGGGAGGTTGACCTCAAAAAGCTGATGAAAACCACCCAGCTCGGCCTGTCAACCGTAATGGTCGACCGACGGCAAATCGGCAAAACCGTGCCCTTTCCCGAAAAAAGAACCCTTTCCGAAGATACGGCTGCATGGATGTCACTGATGCGCCGCGGTTTTAAATCCTACGGCATTCCCCGGGTTATGATGCTGTATCGCGTCCGCAGCAGCCAGCTCAGCGGCAACAAAGCCCGCATGGCCTTCAATATGCTCAACAACTACCTCCGCGAAAAATCAATTCCGCTGCACAAACGTTTCTATTATTGGAGCTGCTATGCCGTCAACGGTTTTGCCAAGCGCCTGCGCAAAAGCGGCGGCATACCGGCGGAAATCCTGCAAAATTTTGACCAGCGTTACAACCGCTGAAAAGCTATAAT
>ENA-OPWY01000400-OPWY01000400.1-human-gut-metagenome-genome-assembly--contig:-NODE-400-length-27228-cov-2.501086_pt1 | contig 27228 bp, 27 predicted proteins | sample MGYA00241515_ERZ502022 | MGnify/ENA primary metagenome ERZ502022 (study PRJEB25962, sample SAMEA2043045) | human gut metagenome | biome: human gut; feature: human-associated habitat; material: faeces...
GCAGGTATGATGGAGGTACTGACGGACATGGATGTGGACGTAGAACGCCTGCGTCCGCAGGGGAAAGACTGGAACGATGACCTGCGTGCGAAGCGAGGCAACGCGAAAACCCCGACAGCATAAGGCTGTCGGGGTGAATTCATGTCACTGTTGGTAGCGCAGCAACAGGGAATGGAGCGCGGGCGTGAAGTCCTCACAGATCTGCCGCGCGATCTCGGTGGCGGTAGCCTCATCGTAGACATGGGAGGTGATATTTCGGGCAGAGATGATCGCGTTCCACATATCGGCATCGTCGATTATGCCGGCGGCATAGGCGTCCTTCAGCACAGCACGGGGCGAAACGACGGCGAGCACGACGCCCTGATCCTCCAAGTATTCGCGGAGCGATTTCCACGCCAGCTCTACCGTAAACTCAAATCGCTGGATCAAACCGTCGCGGTACAGTGTATCCTGCGGCGCTGCAAGATAGCTTTTGACGGCATCTTCCAACTGTGCAAAGGCACGTTTATAGTTTTCAATCTTCTGCAGCATACAGTGTTACACCATCCTTCTCGATGTTTTGCAGAAACGCGGGTTCCATATTCTCGGAGATATGCACGATATCCAGCTTCAAGAGCGTGGGAAGATCCTCTGCCTCAAGGGAAAAGCCGCCGCGCTGCTTCTCGGGCATACCGTATACAGCGAGGTCAACATCGCTGCGTGCGTGGAAGTCTCCTCTGGCGCGGGAGCCGTAGAGGACTAACCGCTGTGCGCCATACCGTGCGGCAAGATTTGCAAGTTTTGTGTATAGCTCGTCCATGCGCCCTCCATCAAGATATGTCGCTTCACATACTTATCATACCACTTTTTCACATAGTAACACAAAACAGCTAAAAAGGAAAGGCGCTATGTTCAACAGTATTTGGCGGCAATAGACGTAAAATGGCTACCAGCACAAGGTTGCTAAAACCTTCATTCATCCAACATCAACTGTCCATCCAACGCCTGCTGCTTTAACCGCTGAAGCTGTTCCTTTTCCAGCTGGGCAATGCTCTTTTCGGGAGTGGGCAGATCTTCCGGCATTGTGCCGCCGATTTTTTCAATGGCCTCTCGTACTTCGCTGCCGACCTTGTAATGAACGGCAGTGGCGGTATCCGCGCTGTTCACGCTATCCTTTCGAAGCTTCTCCTCGGTCTGAGAAATACGGAACAGGTTTGCGATCAGCTCTGTACTGCCCATGTAGTCGAGAATCTTTTGACCGACTTCCAAGTTCTTCTTGCGGTGAATGTCATCCACGGTCATGCCGCCGTACAATCCCATGTACCCGGCATTTTGGAATACGGCAAATTCATCTGCTGTGATCACTCCGGCGTTCCGTGCAGCTTCAGCAAGCAGCTGATTCCACTGCTTGATATCGCCGCGCACAACCAGCCGGCGGCTGTCCTCGTCCAACTGGTTGAAACGGTCTGCCACTTCCTGCCGGTAGGTTTGGATGGCAAAATAGGTTTGCCCCAACGCGATGACCTCTTTGCGCGGATCACCGTTCTGCACAATCAGATAGCAGGCGTAGCGGGACAACTCATAGTCAACAATGCCTTTCGTTGCTGCACCGGCTTCAACGATTTTCCTGACCTCAGGAAAATCGGCAGATGCATCATGTCCGCTGTTTTCACAGGCGATCATAGCGCGCTTGATGACCTTGGCAAAGTTTTCCCATTTTGCATAATCCAGGACCGAAGCCAGTTCTCTGGCATACCAATACTCGGAACCGTCAGAGCGCGTTCTGCGAATGTCCTCAAAGCATTTATATTCGGTGGCAACGAGATGGCTCATGTAGTGTCCCTCCCCTATTTTTACACGGCAATAGTAACATAGATCGATAAAAAAAGAAAGGAGAAATCCTGTGACAGATAACCTCTGGATACTCTTTGCGGCGGCAGGCGCCATGGTGACCATCATCGGCGGACCGGCACTGCTGGGTGACCACTACACGCTGAACAATATCAAGTCCAAGACTGTAGGCGACGGGCAGCATGGCACGGCACGGTGGGCGACCGATGCGGAGATCCGCAAGACCTATGCCCTCGTCCCCTTCCAAGTGTCGGACTGGCGGATGGGCGAAAACTTGCCTGACGCGCAGGGATTGGTGCTGGGCAGCATCAGCGGCAAGCACGGCATCACCGCACTGGTGGACAAGGATGATGTGCATTGTCTTATGATCGGCGCATCCGGCGTGGGCAAGACTGCCTATTTCCTGTACCCCAACTTGGAATATGCCTGCGCCAGCGGTATGAGCTTCCTGGCACTGGATACCAAGGGTGACCTCGCCCACAACTACGGCGCGGTGGCACAGAAATATTACGGCTATCATGTTTCTGTGGTGGATCTGCGTAACCCCACGCGCTCGGATGGCTATAATCTCATGACCCTCATCAACCACTACATGGATGAGACACGGACGACCGGCGGTCTTGCTGCCCGTGCCAAAGCGGAGAAGTACGCCAAGATACTGGCCAAGACCGTCGTGTCTCCGAACGGCGACACAGACTACGGACAGAACGCCTACTTCTACGATGCGGCGGAGGGCTTGCTGACCTCCGTGCTGCTCCTGCTGGCGGAATTCCTGCCGCCGGACAGCAAATGCCCCGCAGAGCGCCGACACATCGTGTCCGTATTCAAGCTGGTACAGGAGCTGCTGGCGCCCTCCGGCGTTCGCGGCAAAAACTGGTTCACGCTTCTGATGGACAGACTGCCGGACGTACACAAGGCCCGGTGGTTTGCCGGTGCAGCGCTGGATGCCTCCGAACAGGCCATGGCCTCCGTCATGTCCACGGTGCTGTCCCGGCTCAACGCCTTCCTGGACTCGGAGCTGGAGCAGGTGCTGTGCTTCGACAGCGCCACCAACGCCGAGCAGTTTGCGGCGGAGAAGTCCGCTATCTTCCTCATCCTGCCGGAGGAGGACACCACCAAGAACTTCATGGCAGGGCTGATGATACAGACGCTGGCACGGGAGTTGTTCGCCGTGGCGGACGAGAACGGTGGGCATCTGCCCAGCCGCGTGGTGTTCTATTGTGATGAGTTCGGAACTATGCCCGCCTTTGACGTGGAGGCGCTGTTCAGCGCGGGTCGCTCCCGTGGTATCACACTGGTACCCATCATCCAATCGCTGGCGCAGTTGGAGAAGAATTACGGCAGAGAAGGCGCAGAAATATTGACTGACAACTGTCAGGATACCATCTTCGGCGGCTTTGCGCCCAACAGTCAGACTGCGGAGCAGCTCTCCAAATCGCTGGGCAGCCGCACGGTACTCAGCGGCTCTGTCAGTAAGGGGAAGAACGATCCCAGCCAGAGCTTGCAGATGATAGAGCGTCCGCTGATGACGCCGGACGAGTTGAAATCCATTCCCAAGGGCAGCTTTGTGGTGATGAAAACGGGAACACATCCCATGCAGACGAAGCTGCGGCTGTTTCTCGACTGGGGCATTACCTTTGGTGAGCCGTATGCAACCCCGGAACACGCGGCGCGGCCTGTGGCCTACGCCAGCCGTCAGGAATTGTTCCTCAGTATCAGCAAAAGATATAGCAGCAGCGACCAGCCCGCACAGGCGCAGCAGGCATCGACCACACAGAGAAGAGCGCCTCGCTCGGCCATGGGACTCTACAGCGAGGACACAAGGCCATGAGCTACTTTGGAAGCATCTATGCAGATCAGGAGCTGTCTCATCGCGCCAGGACGGTCTATATGTACCTGAAGGATCGTTCCAACGTAGGAGACACCTGCTGGCCCAGCGTCCGCAGAATAGCGGAGGACTTGAAGCTGTCCCGCCGCACCGTGCAGCGGGCGTTGACAGATTTGGAACGTCACGGTTTCCTGGAGCGCACCCATCGCCGCCGTCCCAACGGCAGCCTGACCAGCAACCTGTATCGCGTCAAATGAGCAGAGAAAGAGCGCACCTCCCGCCAAGGGGGAGGTGCGCTCTTGAACTGTCATAAGGGTAGCGTCACCATGGCGCACCCGGAAGGACTCACTCTATCGGAGGTACTAAGACAGAGGAAAGAATGAGACAAGACTTCTTGTAGACGCAGAGTAAATGTGCTATACTCTAGCCTGTGTGTTTGTCTACAGGGAGGATAGTCATGTTCTATACCGACGAAGAAGTATCTGTAATTACTGGTCTGCTCAACGCCTACCTGGTGCGGGAACACGCCAGTGAAAAGGTCAGAGAATCATATACCAGGATCAGCGAGGGACTTCAAAGCCGTGTGCTGACCAGGGACGATTACGTTTGGCTGGAGAACGCCCTGCTATTCCTCCGCCCATATTGGTGGAATGACCGCGAGGACGGGCGGATGCTGATGGATGCCCTCTTACATACGCAGACACTGGCACGGAGAACGTAATAAAAACTGATGAAGGGTGTATCGCTCGATACACCCTTCATTTTTTATTCGGCAGTATTCCGTGTTTCACGTCCTTTGAGCATCTTGTCGGGGATTATAGACGCGCTGATGAGATCGGCAGGATCAACTTCCAGTGCATCCGCAATATCGAAGAACACATCCAGCGTGAAGTTGTGTGCCGTTCCGGGCGCTTCGATGACGCTCAGAAGTGAACGGCTGATACCAGCTTTCTCCGCCAGCTTTTCCTGCGACATTCCACGCAGCTTGCGGAGGGTGACGATGGCAATGCCGATTTGGATAAAGCGGTCATTGTTTTTGAACGAAACAGTTTTACTCATGCGGAATGTCCTTGCCTTTCGTGGTATGGGTAAATTATACTGTTTCTCCACGCCACTTTCTGTCTGAAATAGAAAGCGTTTGACACGAGATGGTGACAATAGTATAATCTAAAACAATCAAATGCTTTCCTAATAAGACAAAGATATATTGTTGCAGACAAGGTGAACGATGGAAATGGACAAACCGATACGCTGTGCGATTATCGGGCAGCATCCTATGCGCTTTCCGTGGGGCTTCGATGAAGAAGATGAGTTCTGCGGCAAAATGAAGATGGAACTGGCGCAGCAGATCATGGTGCTGCGCCAGAATGGTGTGTCGCAGTTCCTTGTGGCCTGTGACTGCGGTGTGGGACTGTACGCCGCTGAGATCGTCAATGGTCTGCGGGCAACGACCGACCATGACCTGATGCTCATTTGCTACACGCCTCATGAGGAGCAGGCCACAAAATGGGCTCCCTATCTGCGGGAGAGGTACTTCGATATGCTGACCGTCTGCACCTACCTGTCTGCTGTGTGCGAAGTTGGCACGCCGGACGCGCAGATGCAAGCCTATAAGAAGATCATCGACCTTGCGGACGTGGTGCTGGCAGTCTATGACAGGGATACTCCGGCCACAGGCAGCGCGGAGGACAGGGCCTTGATCTACGCGGAAGGGCAGCACAAGCCATTGGTGCTGATTCATCCCACGGAACTGACCTCGAAACAACTATCCACGTCTTATGACATGAGGTGATAGTAGATTGGATTATCGTTGCATGTGTAAGGAACGAGAAGAATGCGTCCATATAACTCAAACACAAAAACTTGATTCATTACAAAAAAATGATATAATATATTGAAAAAGATAGAACAAAGTTGAACTATGACTTATCTGCTAGAGGAGGATGATATATATGCCTTCACTTAAACAGCTCGAACATTTTCTTGCGTTAGCCGAAAACGGAAACATGACAAAGCTGTCCGAGGAACGCTTTATATCGCAAACGGCCCTGAGCAATTCAATTGCGCGGCTCGAAGCAGAACTGGGCGTGAAACTTTTTGACAGAGTAGGTCGAAACATTGTGCTCAACGAATATGGAAAGGCTTTTCTCCAATATGTTGGGCCTGCGATAAACTCCTTGGCCATGGGACAGCAGGTGTTAGAGAGTATGCGCACAAAAGCCTCAATGAATGTATCAGTTGCCATTGCAAGCTCTACTCTTTGGGGGGCATTAATAGGAAGTTTTCTCAGCCAAAACCCGGAGTGTTCTATCTTGCAGAGAGAGTGTAGGATAGACAATATTAACGGTCTTTTGCCGAAACTTGATGTAGATCTCATTATTGCAGGAAGTGTAGACTTCGATACCCCTTTCCTTGAAAGCGTGAAATTTATCAGCGATCCAGTGCGTTTGTATGTTCCGATAGGGCATAGGCTGGCGAACAGGAAAACCATTAAGCTTATTGAAGCTAAAGATGAAAATTTTATTTTCCAACCCAAGCACGCGGGCTTTTCCAAGTTTAGCAATATGCTCTGTAAAAAAGCAGGGTTTACACCGAAAATCGTGGCGGAATGCGACTACACTCTTAGACGTGAATTACTCCGCCACGGAGCAGGTGTAGTACTTGCTAGTGACACTGTTTTGCGCGCAAATTTCTTTGATAACTGTGTACCAATACTCATAGAAGATGAGTTTGCAGTGCGTGATATGTCTTGTTTTTGGCTAAAAAATAGGCCATTATCACCGGCTGCTATAAAATTTCGCGACTTTGTCGTTGATTATTACTCTCAAGATAGTAATGCAGGCTACTTAGCTTAAGCAGAGCATAGCAAATAATGGAGAAATTGATTCTCTTAGCAGCATCATTCTTGCAGAAACTCTGCTCCAGTAGGCACTGCTCTTTGGCATAAATCTTAGGGGAAAGGGTTTGTATATGCATTTTTGTGATGAAAAAAATATTATTACTGATATCATCCATGTAGCGGATGTGAAAACAAAATGCTCGACTCCAACCGCCCACTTTAAAAACCGTGCATACTACGGCTTAGCTTTCAAACTGTCTGGCCACGCGACGTACTCTTTTAATGGCCGACTTGTTGACTCGCTTCCGAATACTTTGATTTTTCTGCCAAGGGGGCTTGACTACGATGTATCCTATCAGGAAGGCGGCGAGTGCATAGCGGTCAATTTTTTAATTGAAGGTCTTCCGGAGTTGGAGCCTTTCGTACTTGACACTTTTGCGGGCGATGTCTTGAGCGAAAAATTCAGCAAGCTTCTGTCATCATGGCAAAAATGCACATATAACTTCGATTATAAATGCTTTTCCATATTGTACGACATTATGGCCTTTGCGCAAAGAGCAATTCTTGCCAAGTATTCACCCTCATATAAAATTGCTAAGCTCGAATGTGCGAAAAAATACATATCAGAGCATTTTACAGAACCATCGCTAAACTTGTTGCAGATAAGTCAGGCTTGTGGGATTAGTCAAGTCTATATTCGCAAACTTTTTAGTGATATTATGCACATATCGCCAACGAACTATATTACTTTCTTGCGGATTCGCTACGCGAGAGACCTCTTAGCCAGTGGCGAGTCTGTTTCCTCGACCGCCGCAAAAGTCGGATACAGTGATGCTTTTTATTTTAGCAAGAGGTTCAGCAAAGAAGTCGGCATGTCTCCGTCCCAATACCGGGCGGAGAATAGCCTGCTCTAAAAATAGCAGGAAGGGAATGATCCCTTCCTGCTATTTTAGCGCAATGGAATAAGTGAAAGTTTGCTTCTCTTTCGGGTACAGAGTTACAAGATTCTTTTTCGCAAAAAGGTCCTCGGTATCAGAGGCGTCCGAATCAAATCCATGAAGAGTCTCAATGCAAATGAAAGGCGCTTGGGGCTTTCTCCAGATAGCAATCGTCGGATAATTGCCGCGGTACACTCTTAAAACCTCTCGATCCTTGCTAATTAAAGAGACGCATGTTGATCTGCACGACCTAAGGATGTATGCTCCCCGAAGAAATTCACTGTCATTGAGAGGCATATTTTTGAGCGCGATTTCCTCATCATGTCCGATGTAATGATCACGGTTGAGAACGGCGCGAGTAGTTTTTTCTTCCAGCTCAAAGCGCAACAACGCATCTGAGGGATCGCAGCAGAAGCCTGTATGCTCACCTATGCAGAAAGGAAGTAAAGTGTTACCACTGTTGAAAACGGTTCGGTAAACAGACAATGTATTCCCATCTATCTTGAAGTTGGAGAGGATTCGGAAGTCAAACGGATAAGCCTCCAGCGTTTGCGCTGTTGGCCGCGATTCAAAAGTCAGGCAGTTCTCGGATTTTTCACATAGCGTGGTTTCAAGAAACCTAGTTATACCATGTATACCTATAGGATAAACTCGATGTCCGATGATAAATGAGTCGTTTTTTTGTCTTCCGACATTAGGAAAAAGCAGAGGGGAGCTGCTTGTCCAGAAGCGAGGGTCTCTTTGCCAAATATACTCTCGCTTGCCTTTGCTAAGAGAATACAGCTCAGGTCCAATATCTGATACTTCTGCGGCCAAAACCTCGTTACTGATTCTCTCAACCATACAGTACTTCTAAATCAAACTTTTCCAACCTGGACTTTATCAGATTCATTTCAGCTGTTGTTGGAGGTTGGACCTGTGGAATTGAATTCTTCATGCCAAGATCGTGATATTTGGAGCCGCAGAAATTGTTATAAGGAAGTATCCTGACCCCGGACAGATGCCTTAGAGGTGCAAGCAAGGCCCCTATACGATCTATGACATCATCCGCTGTATTTACTCCCGGTATGCAAGGAATTCTGATCTCAATATTTGCGCCCTGCTGATCTAGATAGTAAAGATTTGACACAATCAATTCATTGGAAACGCCTGTATATTTCTTGTGTTCTTCAGGATCAATGTGCTTGATGTCATAGAGGAAATAGTCCGTCAGCGGCAGCAATTTTTCAAAACTCTCTGTGGGTGCGTAGCCACAAGTATCGATAGCCGTTGAGAGACGCTTTTCCTTGCAGCATTTCAAGAGCTCAAGGACAAAGTCAAGATGCATTGTTGGTTCTCCGCCCGAAATAGTAATTCCCCCGTTTGACGCTTCATAATAAATTTGGTCTTTGAGGAAAACTTCCATAACTTCAGGAACTGTCATCTCCTGACCGTACAGAATGAGGGCATCATTACGGCAAACTGTGGCGCATAATCCACAACCATTACAGGCGTTCCAATTTACCCTGTGGCCATCGGCATCAAAAATGTGTGCGTGCAGCGGGCAAATATCTCCACATTTCTTGCAGAATGAACATTTTTTCTCTACAAACGCAATTTGCGGGGCAATCGCTTGACTTTCTGGATTATGACACCAGATGCAACGCAAAGGGCAACCTTTTACAAACAAAGTAGAGCGAATACCTGGCCCGTTGTGAGTGGACATGCGCTGCAAGCCGACTGTTCTGACAGCGTTCATCCCTTGACAGACCCCGCTGTAATACCAGATACAAACTGTTTCTGCAGCAATAAAAAGATAATAATTGCCGGTATGGTCTGAATGACCATGGCCGCACAGACACTGGACCACTCTGTGGTATATTCGGAAACGAACATTTGCATAGATGTGGCAACGGTTTTGAGGCGCATATCAGAAACTACGATCAGCGGCACAAAGAAGTCCTTCCAAATGGTCATGCCAGACAGAATAACAACGGTGGATGCAACCGTCTTGGAGAGTGGCAGCATAACTTTAGCATAAACCTGTAGAGAATTACAGCCATCCAGCATAGCAGCTTCAAGCAGTCCTCTATCAATGCCTTTATAGAAGCCTGTATACATCATTGTCGCCAGCGGAAGGCCCATGCCTGTGTAAACAAGCGCCACACCAAACAAGTTGTTCAAAAGATGAAGTTTGGACATGGTCGTATACAGAGGGAGCATAAGGGCTTGGGCAGGGATAAACATGGCACTCAATATAACGTAATAAGCCAAGTTGCTGATTTTACTGTTGTAATACTTGATAGCATAAGCGAGCAGCGATGCAAACAGATTGGTCATGGCGAGAGAAATCAACATGACGATGAATGTGTTTTTGAAATAGAGGGGCATATTGCCCTTATCCCACGCCGTAGAATAATTCTGCCACTGGAAGCCGGTCTTCAGAATACTCAGGAAATCCTTATTAAAAGCCGTCCAATCGCTGCCTGACATAATAATTATGAGGAGAAGCGGGACGATTATGATTAGCAAGAGAATTAGGATGACGATATAGCCAGGCAAAAGTTTGAGCTGGTTGCGCTTAAAGGCGTGTTTTTCGATGCTATTCATGCCTCGACCTCCTTAGAACGCGTGAACTTCACCTGGGCAACTGCGATTATTGCAATCAAAACAAACAAGACCACACTGATAGCGCAGCCGTAAGCAGGCTGACTTTGGCCAAACGATGTATTATACATATATGTGGCCAATGTTTCAGTTGCATGATTTGGACCGCCAGAAGTCATAACGTAAACATATTCAAAACATTTCATACAACCGATCAGGTTGATAAACAGATTGGTTGTTACAGAGGGCATAATCATGGGAAACGTGATAGAGAAGAATTTCTTTATCGGTCCAGCACCATCAATGTCGGCAGATTCGTATATTTCTGGCGGTACGTTCTGCATACCAGCTAAATAAATGACCATATTATAGCCGATATAGTGCCAAACCATTGTAAAGATGATGACTGCAAAGGCCATCGTTGAATCACTAAACACATTGTAATTAGCCAAATCCTTGATTCCAAATGCGGTCAAAATCATTTTTAATGGACCGCGGAAGGGATTCAAAAGGAGTTTCCACATATACCCTAAAACCATAGTGCTGATAAGAACAGGAATATATATCATGGCTCTGCAGAAATTGCGGCCTACAAAGTATTTGCTGTTCAAAATAGCCGCAACCAGCAGACTGAAGGCATTTTGAAGGATTGCAACAGAAAATGTCAGGATGAGCGTATTTTTCAAAGCAGTAAGGAATACCCCGTCACGGAATATTCTCAGGTAGTTTTTAATTCCGACGAAGTCATATGTCATGCTCTCCAGTTTCCAGTCGGTAAAGGAATAATAAATATCCTGTATCAGCGGAACAAAAGTACAAATGGCATATACGACAAGAACAGGAATAACGTAGAGCAAAGAATTGCGCGTATTGATTATTCCTTTGTTATGCATTTTTTTCATACAATAATCACCCTATTATAGGGCATGTGGGTATAGAGTATCTCTATACCCACATGCCAACACAGTTTGAAAAGGAATTAGCCCAAACTCGCTTCGAGTTTCGCCTGCAGGTCGGCCATATCGTTGATTGTGATATCACCAAGAATCATGCCTTGCATGAATGCGTTGAAGTCAGATTCAACAGTCGAAGGCAGCGTGACCTGAACATAACCGGGCAAGGTCGCAAGGGTGTCAAAGAACTTGGAGTAAGAAGACCACTCTGTGGTTGTTTCACCATCCTTGACGGCAAAAGGTGCAGGAACACCGGTGATTTTTGCGTAATCTTCAAGATGATTCAGGAAATAATCGTAGTATTCCATTGCAAGTTCTTTGTTCGCGCTTTTTGCGTTAACAAACATAACATTGTTCTGACCGGAAATACAGATGTGCGGATCACCCTCATAGTTGTAGGGGCAAGCAGCAACACCCATGTTAAACTCAGGCGTTACCACAGCGTAGTTCTGGTCAAACATGTAAGAGGAACCGGTCAGCATTACGGCAGAACCTTCGGCAAACTGCGCCCAAGCCTCAACATGAGTAAGGCCGATGCTGGAAGGATCGCTATATTTCAGGCCGTCCTGCATATACTGCATTGCCGTCATCCATTCCTCATCCATAAAGGAACTCGTGCCATCCTTAAGCCCCTTCAGCCATTCCTGCTGCCCGTTCAGGTTGTTGATCATAAAGGGGCAGAAGGAGAAATGCTTGATGTGATTGGTCTCAGAAGCGCCATTGATGAAAGGTGTGTACCCAGCAGCTACGAGTTTATCGCAGACTGCAACAAACTCATCCATGTTTTGGGGCAGCTCAACTCCGACCTCATCAAAGATGTCCTGGTTGTAGAACAGAAGTCCGGTGTAGCTGACATTCACGGGAATACCATAAATAGTCTCACCAAACATGGTCTTCATAATGTCAACAACGCCGGCACTGACTTTATCGTTGACCAATGCCATGTCAGCCATAGGCTCAACAAAGCCGTTTTCAGCATACATTTTGCCGAGATCTTCATTGCGGGAGAAGAAGACGTCGGGCGCTTCGCCGCCCTTGACGCGAGTGCTCATGATATTGGCATAGTCAGCGGAAGCGATCTGCTCATACTCGACTTTAATGCCGGTATCGGCGTAGACCTTTTCCCACCATTCAGGGCAGTTTTCTTCCCAGTATGCCAGTGTAAGAGTCCCCTTGTCTGCAGTGTTTTCCTCATTGGGCTTGGTGTTAGCGGCAGAATCGTGACCGCATGCACACAGAGCAGCAGCCGTGCAGAGTGCCAGCACAAGTGCTAAGAGCTTTTTCATTGCGTGTTCCTCCATATGTTTTTTGTTTTGGGACAGCCTAATTATATCAAATAATTGATGCTTAAAAATATACAGAATGGTATTGCATGGATTATTTGATACTTTTCTGTATATCCACGCTGAAGGTGTAATTGTGCGACATTTGTTATCTCATTTAAACAGTCAATGCCACATGTTCAGCCTGCGCGATAAAAATATCCTGCTCCCACTTGCTTAGGTTTACAAAGAAAACATTCCAGCCACACACTCTTACCTGTAAGGTCTGATACTTTTCCGGGTGTTTTTGGGCATCTCTTAGAGTTTGCGGATCAAATACATTGAATTGGATCGAATGCCCACCTTCACGCATAAATGCCCGCAGAATTCCGAGCATTACGTTCAGACCATCATCTCCGCCTACCGTCCCTGGATGGAGAATTGCGTCCACCATGGCCGCATGTGAAAAATCCGTAAAATCAATGCAGGTGATAGAATTGAGGCACGCAGTTATTCCCTTTCGGTCCATCCCTACACTGGGACCAACGTTTTTAGAAATTGCACTGTATGCAAGGCGTCCATCAGGTGTTGCTCCCGTAAACTGACCGTGCCGAACGTGGAAATCGATCGTGATAAGCCCCGCTTTATATACGCCTCCCCTAGCATTCGGAACATTATTGATTTTGCTGCTAAGAAAGTGGCAAAAATCAGCGGCAATAGAATTCGCCAAATCGCTCTCGTTGCCGAATTTGTCGCCATCATCAAGGATTTCCTGCCTGAGATCTTCGTGGCCGATCCAATTCTCATCCAAAATGCTGACCAGTTCTTTGAGCGTAACGCATTTGCGGTCGTACACATACTTTTTGACCATCGCGAGAGAATCGACAACTGTCGCTAGACCGTGGGGGTTTATCACAGTGTTGTTATACTTTGAGCCGTCCTGGTAGGCATCCTTGCCCTGAGCCACACTTTCCGGCCTAGTTGCGGAGAAAAGGAATGTAGGATTGATGAAAGAAAGATATGGCTCGAATTCCCTTGAAACGGTGATCGTCTCGTTAATTAACGCCTCCATTTCGGCCTTGTATGCATGATAAAACTCATCGAAAGTTTTAAAATCACCGCAGCCTCCAACATCTACCCCAAGTTTAATGCCGCTGCGGGGATCGATTCCCCTATGCATGCACAATTCCAAGGCTTTGGGCATGTTTATGCGTATAGGGATAGTCTTTGTCTCGTGGTCCTTGACAGTATAGTCCCAACAACCGGAAACCAAGTATGTTCTTGCTTCTTCAAGCGTTGCTCCTACTTTCATAAGAGCCTTGATAGCGACATCATCATTTATCAGAGAAATGCTGCTGTTGCCTTTCCTTATGCAAGCAAGAACTATTTTCAGAAAATCGTCCGGAGTATCTTCACTTACGCGGACCTGCAGCTTAGGATCGTAAGTGTTCATTTCATCATAAGTCCGGATAATTAGTCTGCTCAGGTCATTGACAATACATTTGCCAGATGCGTCCTGCCCTCCCAGGTATGCTGGTTGCTGATACATCACGTGCATAGAGTAGAACTGGTTAAAGAAATACTTAAATAGCTCGGAAATCTGTTCGGGTGTGTATCTGCCGCTACTTACATCATACTGATAATAGCTATAATAGAGACTGTCCAACCCGCCAAGAGTTCTGACGCGAGTACATTCCACATTTTCCTGAATTAACCAATACAGGTACTGGAACATCATTACTTCATAACACGTTTTTGGAGGTGCGGTCGTCAGGTTCACAAGAGTTTGATACATAATTGGCATCTTCTCGTCTTCATCAACCTTTTCTAAGGCCGCTTTTGCTGCCCTGCCAATGAAGCGAATCATGGCTTTCAGCATACAGGAAACGGTAGAATAGTACAACTCCTGCGTCTCAGAAATGCCTTTCTTTTTCCACTCGATCCAAGTGCTTTCCACATCGTCCAAAAGGCCAGAAAAGCCCTTATTCAAGGCGTTTTCCCAATTCGGAGTCGAATGATCAAAATCCGGGTACAGAATGTATAAACCTTCTCGCTTCGCGTCTTCGATGTGCTGGCTTGCATAGAGTGGGCAGTATCTCTCTTTCATTTGGTCTTTCCAAACGCCACAAACCGCCTGCATTGGAGTGTAGTATCTTTTTCCTGCATCCCATGTGCCAGAGACTTTCATAACGTCAACTTTAATGCCAAACCAGTCTTTCGGATAGATACTAATGCGCATATTGTCCAACACATAATCCATAATGCGAGCTTTGATCATTGAATGCGGTTGCCCCTCCATATCAGAAGCCATCTGGAGAGATGTGTTGCGGAGTTCTTCAAACGGGATCCCCTCACAGCCGGAATAGTCTGTGTTATCAAATTGATTATGCAATTCTTCGATGTCTCTATCGAAATTGTTCCAAAGCATATTTATCCTCCTATAACCTTACAATACGCGTTAAAGTACCGAATGCCAAATTCTCTATATGAGGCTGAGTTAAAATGAATGTTATCAAAACGACAGGTGAGCCCAGTTGATGATGCTATTGCACATTTGGGGATTTCATCGGCAAGCTCATGAAGCACATGGTTCATCTCACCGCAGTACCTGTACTTGCCATTCGCATAGTTCTTAACAAAATCCCCTAACTCTCCAATGATCAATGGGACGTCATTTGCGTTCAGTTCTTTCTTGAGAGAGTAGATCATAGTGCAAAACCGTTTTTTATACATAGAGATATTTTCAAGGCTATAGCTATCTGACTCTCCTTGATGCCACAGGATTCCTGCCAACTCAGATTCTTTGAGTGCTAGTTTCGCTTGGGCTATCGCGCTCATATATAGGGGTTCTCCAGGCTGCCATTGGATTATTTTTGTGCCGCCATCTGCGCAGGGAATTAGCCCCACATCTTCTTTGAATTTTTTCGCATATGCATCGGCAAAACTTGCGGACAAACCTATTCCGCTATGGATTTTTAGTTCTCCGATGGGGAACACGCTTCTGTCCGGGTTGATTGGTTCGCTCATTGGCTGCCAACGACCATTTCTCAACATAAAGCAGTGTTCATTTTCAATTGGCTGCACTTCTCCGAAATCGCCCCGTCCGGCCATATTCGATTGTCCGATAAGAAGAAAAGCTTTCATTTTACATTTCCTCTGAGTTTTTCTTTAAATTATAAACATCAGGCGATAAAAAGCAATGCATTAGCCTCACCGGCATGTACAATGCGATACTGTTTGCGAATTCGCAGACGATAAAATTTCAATATCGCATAGTCCATCTGCACATGTATTTTCAGAAGATAGTATGATATAGTCCCGGTAGCGCAAGAGATATTGCGCATTTGGGCATCAATTGGGGCTACAGACTCAGACGAAAACTGTAATTTAGTAATTCAAGGACGGTGTAATAATGAAGCGAAGTGAAATTAATAAGGCACTTAAGGAATTGGAAGATGCTTGCAGGCGTGAACATTGTTACTTGCCGCCGTTCTGCGCTTTTACCCCAGAAAACTGGCAGAACGCGGGGCATGAGTACGATGAAGTGCGCAACTGCATGCTGGGTTGGGATATAACGGATTACGGCTTAGATGATTTCAATAAGATAGGCATGTCCCTCATCACCATACGCAATGGCAATCGTGCCATGCCCGACAGATACCCGAAGGTCTACGCGGAAAAACTCCTCTACATGAGAGAAGGCCAGTATAGCCCGAATCATTTTCACTGGTACAAAACCGAAGATATCATCAATCGTGGCGGTGGAAACATTCTGATAAGAGTTTACAACTCCCTGCCAGACGAATCCATCGATTACGAAAGCGATGTGACCGTTCATACGGACGGACGCGAATACACTGTTCCGGCGGGAACGCAAATACGCTTGACACCGGGCGAAAGCATCTGTATTCAACAATATATGTACCACGACTTTTCTGTGGAGGTTGGAACTGGTGCGGTATTGCTGGGCGAAGTTAGCCAGTGCAACGATGACAATACGGACAACCGCTTTAACCCTCCCGTAGGTCGTTTTCCTACTATTGAAGAAGATGAAGCGCCCTATCGGCTTCTTTGTAATGAGTATCCGGTGGCAAAATGAACAAATACGATGTTGTCGCTTTAGGCGAATTATTGATTGATTTTACCTGTGTCTCTCAGGATGAAAACGGATACCCTACTGTGGCAGCTCATCCGGGGGGAGCTCCGGCAAACTTCCTGGCTGCTGTAAATAATTTCGGTGGCAAAACAGCAATGATCGGTAAAGTAGGGGAAGACACCTTTGGCCATTTGCTTATTTCCACATTGGAACAAAGTGGAATCGATGCAACAGGTATTGTTCTTTCAAAAGACGTTTTCACCACCTTGGCGTTTGTTACTCTGGACGATCACGGTGATCGTGAGTTTGCTTTTTCCAGAAAGCCTGGAGCAGATACACAGTTAAAGGTTGGAGAGATCAAGTTTGATTTAATTGATGCCGCAAAAGCGTTTCACTTCGGCACATTAAGCCTGACCCATGAGCCAGCAAAAACTGCGACATATAATGCGGTTGAATACGCAAAAAAAGCCGGAAAACTAATAACTTTCGATCCTAATCTTCGTATGCCCTTGTGGGATACTGCGGATGCAGCAAAAAGTCAGGCGCTGTGGGGCTTGAATGCGGCCGATATTATAAAAATCAGTAATGATGAAGTTCATTTTTTGTTTGCCCTAGATCCAGAGCAGGGAGCGCAATACATCCTTCAGAACTTCGGGGTGAAACTTGTCTTTGTAACCTGTGGAGAGAATGGCTGCTTTTTTGCAAACACGCGAACCTGTGGTCACGTGCCGGGAATAAAGGGGCTAAAAGTAATCGACACTTGTGGGGCTGGAGATATTTTCGGTGGCAGTGCAGTATGGAAGGTGCTGGAATCAGGAAAAGAACCGGACTCTCTCGGCTTTGAAGAATTGCGCAGCATAGTGTCATTTGCCTGCGCCACAGCGAGTCTGTCCACGGAGCGTAATGGAGGCATCTCAAGCATTCCCAAGCCGGAAGAAATAGAACACTACCTTTTGTATTCTTAAATAATGATCAGAGAAGGCCTCGGCAAAGTCCTGCACCTCACGGACACTGTCGGGGTTTTCTCTTTGCTTTTTAAGAGATAATCATATTGCTGTGCTGTTTTGATTTGAAAGAATGTTTTGATGAATTCGAGAATGGATATGCCTTGTTTCATTGGTATTAAACAATACATCACTTTTTTATGATATATCTCCGAAAGTAATGTGTTGGAAGTTGTCGAAATAATATGTTAATTTTATATCATAACGATGCGGTCGAGAGACATCATTGAGGTAAAATGCACAAAATTTGGAGGAACTGACATGGACAAGAACGCCGCCTTGAGCGGGCTGAAGGTGATTGAATTAGGAAATGCGGTCTCTGCGCCGTTTTGCTCAGCGCTGCTGGCGGATTTTGGCGCGGATGTAATCAAAATTGAGTCTCCCAAAAGCGGAGATATGATCAGAGGTATGGGTAATTTCAGAAACCTTTGGTTTGCCGTAGAAAATCGAAACAAGAAGTGCGTTACTTTGGACCTGAAGCACGATGCAGGAAAGGAAATTCTAAAGAGACTGCTGGCCGATGCAGACATTCTCGTCGAGAATTTCAGACCCGGAGCGCTTGCACGGCTGGGCTTCGACTGGGAAACGGTCCATAAACTTTATCCTCGGCTGATTATGGTCAGTATTTCGGGCTATGGACAGGACGGACCGTATTGTAAAAAGGCGGGCTTCGATCGGTTAGGAGTGGCCATGGGAGGACTGACTTACCTGACAGGTATGCCGGATGAAGAACCGTTGCGGCCCGGCCTCTCTATCGCGGATTATACTACGGGAGCTTATGGCTTGATTGGCGCATTCATGGCCATTTATAATAGAGACGTGATTGGAACGGGTATCGGCCAGCATATCGATGTGAGTCTGTATGAGTCTATTCTTCGCATGAACGAGAGCAATCTAGTAGATTACTCCTATAAAGGAGTCATCCGGCAGCGAAATGGTAATTCACATCCCTCTACCATTCCCGGCGGAAATTTCCTTACCAAAGATGGCCAGTATCTTGTAATGGCCTGCGGCGGAGAAAAACTTTTCAAATTGTTTGCCACAAAAATCGGCCGTGATGATCTAATTACAACTTATGATACCATCGAAAAGCGGATCAGCGGACGGGCGGACATCAACCGTATCGCTGCAGAATGGATCTCTCAGCATACCATGTCCGAGTGCCAGCAGCTGTTCGGAGATGAAGTCCCTAATGGTGCAGTTTATTCCGTGAAGGAGATTTTCGAAGATCCCCAAATCAAGGCTCGAGGGGACTTGGTGACTGTGGATACAGACGAATTTGGTTCCATTACCATGCAGGGAATTTATCCGCGTCTCTCGGAGACTCCCGGCGAGGTGTGCAGGGTCGAGACAAAGCTTGGAGTCGATAACCAGGCGGTATACGGCGAGCAGCTGGGAATGACCGAGGAAGAACTCTCCGCACTAAAGCAACAGGGCGTTATTTGATAAATCTTATAAGGAGGTACATATGGACGAACGTTTGAAAAATGGAAAGCCCTTGAAGGAGGGCATCTGGACGGTTCGCGATGATCAGATCTGGCTGCTGGGCAGTGTCTGCGAAGAATGCGGTGAAGTGTATTTCCCGCCAAAGGAAGTGGATGTCTGCTCACACTGCCAAGGCGAGCATCTGCATACTGTCGAACTCAGCCGAGAGGGAACAATCTACAGCTTTTCTGTTGTGCATCAACCTCCCGCTGGCGGCTTCTATAAGGGGCCAGTCCCGTTTATCTATGGCCTGGTGGAGTTGCCAGACGGTGTCATTTGTCAAGGGCACGTTTTGGCAGACCCTGAGACACTGAAAATCGGGGATCGAGTGGAAGTCGTTCTAGATGTACTGTATGAAGCGGAGGACGGCCCTGTGACCGTCTACAAGTTCAAGAAGATTTAAGGAGGGGATTTCATGAGAGAAGTTATGATTGCCGGAGTCGGCACAGTAAAGTTCGGGTCCTTTCCTGATATCGGAAATTATGTTCACGCCACACATGCAATAATGAATGCCCTGAAAGATGCAGATGTTTCCTGGAGGCAAGTTCAGGCTGCATTCTGCGGCAGTGTGTATCAGGGTACTGGCTCAGGTCATCAGGCTCTGCGAGAGATTGGCCTCAGTGGTATCCCCATTGTAAATGTGGAAAATGCCTGTTCCAGCGGCACATCGGCTTTTCGGCTGGCTTATCAGACTATTGCTTCCGGTTTAGCGGATATTGCCATCGCCCTCGGCTTTGAGAAACTGCCCAAGGGCGCTATCCCCAGCACAGCGTTTCGCCCGTGGCAGCTGGCGCAGGGCTTCAATGTTCAGCCGGCCAACTACGCGCTGGAGACAATGGAGTATATGCACAAATACGGCGCAACAATCGACATGATTTCTGCGGTGACCATTAAGAACCGCAAACATGCCACTATGAACCCCAATGCTCGTTTCCAGAAGGAAGTGACGTTAGAGGAAATCAACGCCTCTCGCATGATAGCCTCTCCCTTGCGTTTGTATCATTGTGCCCCCACGGCAGACGGCGCTACCTGTATCGTGCTCGTGGCGAAGGATAAGGTTCCTAATCCCTCGCGAGCGGTCAAAATTCGTGCGGCGACTATGGTTTCCGGCAAATATGGCGATGCCTTCTATCAGAACGGCATGGTGGAAAGCGTGAAATTCCCCACGGATGTCAGCTTTACAAGGCAGTCTATTTTGGATGCTTACGATATGGCGGGTGTTGGCCCTGAGGATATCGATGTGATCCAAGCATATGACAGCATGGCTCCCAGCGAACTGTGGGATCTGGAATATCTCGGATTTGCGAAGCCTGGCGAGGCTGGCCACATGGTACAGGAAGGCTACTTCTCACTGGGCGGAACAAAGCCAAGTAACACTGATGGCGGCCTGATGGGACGAGGACATCCGCTGGGTGCTACGGGCACTACGCAGATTTATGAAATCGTGACCCAGCTCCGTGGCGAAGCTGGTGCCCGCCAGGTGGAAGGAGCTCGTCTTGGCATCACGCACACCTGCGGTGCTGGTCCCAACAGTGCAGTGACAATTCTGGAAAAATAACTATTTCGTTCCTCAGCTTCGACCATTATCCGGAATACTTTATGCAGAGATAATGATCGGGGTTAGGTAAATAAAAAAGATTAGGAGAACAAGAAAATGAAAAGACTTCTGGCATTGATTTTAGCATCCTTGATGGTCCTGTCTCTTGTCGCTTGCGGCAATACCGCAGGAACGGGCGATGCCACGACGGACGGGCCGTCAAATCAAGGTAAGTACAATGTTACCATTGGTACTGGCAACAGCGGCGGCGTGTTCTATGTACTGGGCGCTGGTATTGCTGATACGATCAACAAGAACTCTGACAAGCTGAATGTAACTGCTCAGGCGACCACCGCGACTTCCGAGAATGTAGCCGGTGTCCAGAACGGAGACTTTGATTTTGCGTTTGCCGTATATGATGTGGCGGACTGTGCTTTCAAGGGCATTCGCGAATATGAGGAGCAGGGAAAGTTTGAGAATCTTCGTATTGCTGCTATTGGTCATACTGGCGCTTTTGTCCCCTTTGTATATGATAAGTCTCCCATTAAAAGCTTAGCTGATCTGTCTTCCGGCAAGTATACCATGGCAGTTTCTTCTGGTTTTACGGGTTATTGGCTGGCAAAGGTGGCTCTGGAAGGCTATGGCGTTGACATTGAAAAAATCGGCGACACGCCGGTTATGTCCCATACAGAGCAGACAACTGCTATGAAGGACGGCACGATTGATGTGCAGTGCTTTACCGGCCCTGCTCCTTCCAGTGCAATGATGGATACCGCCAGTTTTGCCCCCATCCGGATCCTGACTCAGACCGAGGAAACGCTGAATACGATTCTCACTAAGTATCCCTACTACATCCGTGATTATGTTCCCGGCGGTGTTTATGATGGCGTGACCGAAGACGCTCTGACCTTCGGCGTTGTGTACTGCATTATGTGCCAGAAGGATACTCCTGACGAAGTTGTCACTGAATTCCTTGATCAGGTGTTCAAGACTGATCTGACCGTTTATCACGCTGCTGGCTCCTATTACACTGCTGCTAATGAGTATTATCAGAGCCTGTATGTAAACAACCCCGAGTCCATGATTCCCTTCCATCCTGCCGCTCAGGCATATCTTGAAAATCTGGGTGTCGGCGATCTGAGCTCTGACCTAGGCTAAGCCTCTTACTCGTTGCGGGCTTTGCTCAAATTCTCTCAGGACCGGGACATTTCATAAATGCCCCGGTCCTGAGAGATATCAAAACACAGGAGGTCTTATATGGAAAAAACGACTAAGGTCGTTGAAAAGCTGATAACAGTTATTGCTGTCTGCTTTGCGATTTTTACAATTCTACTTCCCTTGGCAAACATGAACATCATGGAGGCCCGAGGCGCGCATCTTGCATTTGTGTTCTCTTTGATCATTCTGAATGAGTATTATCTGAAAGATAAGAAAAAGTCTGTACTCAAAACCGTCCTGCTGGCAATTGCATGGATCGTTTGCGTTGGCGCATGCCTCTACATCTTTAAAGAAGCTCGGAGTTTACTGCTGTACCGAATTGGAGCCTATAACAAATTGGATCTGATCATCGGCTGCATCATTTTTGTAGGTGTCATTCTTGCCACTAAAAAGCTGTATGGCTGGGCACTGACGGGCATTGTTGGCTTCTTCCTTCTCTACATGATTTTTGGCCAGTATCTCCCCGCGTCTATCGGGCATCCTGGCGTTGCTTTCAAACGCGTTATTGGAAATATCTGCTTGGGGACAGAGGGTATTTTTGGTTCGCCTCTGGGGGCGGCAACCAGCACCGTCGCAATCTTCGTAATTTTTGCAAGTTTTCTGGAAATCTCCGGCGGTTTCCAGTTGTTCATGGACATCTCCATGTTGCTGTTTCGTAAGGTAGTAGGCGGACCCGCCAAGATCGCGGTTATCTCCAGCTCTCTGTTTGGCTGCATTTCCGGTTCTGCTGCCGCCAATGTCGCGGCTACTGGCACCGTTACTATTCCGATGATGAAGCGCAACGGCTATGAAAATCATGTTGCCGGTGCAGTGGAGGCGGCGGCTTCCAGCGGCGGACAGCTGATGCCACCTATTATGGGTGCTGCGGCATTCGTTATGGCCGAAATGTTAGGCGTAGCCTACAATAAAGTCATGGTGGCCGGTATTGTTCCGGCAGTTTGCTACTACATTGCGGTCTTTATGAGCGTTGACCTCTACAGCCGCAAGCACAAACTGGGCATCATGAGCGCAGAGGAAACCGAACAGTTTGATGCCGCCTATGTAAAGGATTTGGGTAAGCGTAGCCTTTTGCTCGTCCCGCTGATCCTGATGTTTGTTTTGGTAGGCGTTGTCCAGTGGTCCGGTGCAAAATCTGCTCTGGTCTGCACGGGAGCTGTGATAGTCTGTGCATTTCCTTACAAAGAAAATCGTTTTACGCTCAAGAAAATAATCGAAGGCCTGAAGATGGGCGCTATGGGTGTTTTGGCTATCACAATCGTTTGTGCCGCATCCGGTGTCATCATTGGCGTGTTTACGGTCACTGGTCTGGGCCTGAAGCTCTCTTCCGCCATTGTTTCTCTTGCGGGCGGCAATCTGTTTGCACTGCTGGTACTGGCAATGATTGCCTCTTTGGTCCTTGGTATGGGCGTGCCCACAGTGGCGGCTTACCTGATCCTCTCCATTCTGGTAGCGCCCTCTCTGATCGATTTCGGCATCCCCGCCATTGCGGCACATATGTATGTGTTCTACTTTGGCATTATCTCCGCTATTACACCGCCCGTTGCAATGGCTGCATATGTAGGTGCGGGCCTTGCAGATGCTCCACCGGTCAAGGTGGGATTTACCGCCTGCAAACTAGCCATCCCGGCATTCATTGTGCCATATATTCTTGTATATAACCCGGCACTGATTTTGCAAGGTGGGGATATTGTGGCAACTCTACAGGTGGTGGGTAGCACACTGATTGGCTGCTTCTTCTGCAGTATTGCCATGCAGCGCTATTTCTGCCGTAATCTGAATTGGGTGGAAACGATTGCTCTTGGCGTTGCCGCGGCTTGCGTAATGATCCCGGAGGCCATTACAGATTATGTGGGACTCGCTATCGGGCTTGTTATCCTTGTCCCCATCTTTTTGAAATCTAGAAGAATGAAAAAGGTAGAAGTAAAGGCCAAATAAAAAGCTGAGCAGGGCGGCCACTTCAGCCGCTCTGCTTTGCTATTTACAACTAGGATAAGGAGAAACCTATGTATGAAGATCGTATTTTAATGCCTGCTCTTCGGAAAAAAATTATTTCTGCGCAGCAGGCGGCGGAATATATCCTGCCGAACATGACTTTGGGCTTTTCTGGTTTTACGGCGGTGGGTTATCCCAAGGCAATTCCGCAGGCAATTGCTCAAAAGGGGACTGCAACTAATTTGACCATCATCGCAGGAGCATCTGCTGGCGACGAACTGGATGGAGCACTAGCACGAGCAGGGCTCGTAGGCGCTCGGACTCCCTTCAACGTCAATAAGGATTTGCGCAATGGCATCAATGGCGGCTGTATCCGCTATACTGACCAGCATTTGGGCCATTTACCGGAATCGGTTTGGAATGGTTCATATGGAAAGGTAGACTATGCAATCATTGAATGCTGTGGCATCACAGAAGACGGTGGAGTCATTCCCACCTTGTCTGTGGGGGCTTCCAACACACTGATCGCATGCAGTGAACATGTATTACTGGAGTTGAATTTGGCTCACCCTATGGATATCTACGGTATCCACGACATTTTTACGGTGGGAAAACTCCCCTGCACTACAACTATCCCTGTGATGCAGGCCGGGGATCGCATTGGGGGTACTGCGATTCCGTGTGACCCAAACAAGATTGTTGGCATCGTCATAGCAAATGCGCCTGACGGCGAACCTCGTTTCGTTGCTCCCAGTGATACATCAAATCAAATCGCGGAGTACATCATACACCTACTGAAAAACGAAGTGGATATGGGGCGACTGCCTAAAAACTTTACAATCCAGTCAGGCTTTGGTGCGGTGGCAAATGCGGTGCTGTATGGTCTGGATACTGATGCATTTGACACATTGAACATGTATACCGAGGTTGTACAGGATGGTGCACTGGACTTGATTCTGAAGGGGCGTATCAAAACCGCTTCGGCTACATCACTGTCGCTTTCGACCCATGGGCGGGAGCTTTTTTATCGAAACCTAGAGCAGTTGAAAGAGCGTTTTGTAATTCGACCGCAAGATGTAAGCAACAACTGTGCCGTAATTCGTCGACTTGGCGTTGTGGCTATGAATACCGCTATTGAAGCAGACATTTATGGCAATGTAAATTCAACCCATATCATGGGAACCAGCATGATGAATGGCATCGGAGGGTCGGGGGACTTCGCCCGCAACGGTGGACTGTCCATTTTCATGACACCTTCCACCGCAAAAGGCGGAGCTATTTCCAGCATTGTCCCGATGGTCTCTCATGTTGACCATACAGAGCATGACGTTCAAATTATTGTGACCGAATGTGGCATCGCCGATCTGCGAGGCAAGTCTCCTAGAGAACGAGCAGAGCTTGTCATTGAAAACTGCTGCCATCCGGATTACCGTCCTGCTTTGAGAGATTACTACGAGCGCGCAAAAGCGGTTGCGAAAGGGCAGCATACGCCACATGATCTGAACACTGCGCTTTCCTGGCATCAGAGATATCTAGATACGGGAAGCATGAAATGAACTATACAACCAAATAGGAGAATTATTATGGATTATGCAAAAGAATCTTTGCGGTTGCACTACGAATGGAAGGGCAAGCTGGAGATGACCTCCCGCGTGACGGTGGAAAGCAAGGACGCTCTGTCCCTGGCTTATACTCCGGGAGTGGCACAGCCGTGCTTGGAGATTCAGAAAGACGTAAACAAAAGTTATGAACTGACGCGTCGTTGGAATACGGTGGCCGTAGTCACCGATGGCACCGCTGTTTTGGGGCTGGGTGATATTGGTCCCGAGGCAGGTATGCCTGTCATGGAGGGCAAATGCGTTCTGTTCAAAGCTTTTGGCGATGTGGACGCTATTCCTTTGTGCATCCGCAGCAAAGATGTGGACGAAATCGTCAACACCGTGGCCATGCTTGCCGGCTCTTTTGGCGGCGTAAATTTGGAGGACATTGCCGCGCCTCGCTGTTTCGAAATCGAGAAAAAGCTGAAGGAACGCTGTGACATTCCCGTCTTCCATGATGACCAACATGGTACAGCTGTTATTACTTTGGCGGGCCTTACCAACGCCTTGAAGGTCGTCGACAAAAAAATGGACGAAATTCGCGTGGTTATCAACGGCGCAGGCGCTGCTGCCATTGCCATCAGCAAGCTGCTGCTTTCTGCTGGTGTAAGAGATTTGACACTTTGTGACCGCAACGGCGCTATATACGACGGGCGGATTAACGGAATGAATCCCGTGAAAGAAGAAATGGCAAAGGTCACAAATCTCTCTAAAAAGGCTGGAAGTTTAGCTGACATGTTGATAGATGCCGACGTGTTTATCGGTGTGTCAGCTCCCGGCGCTGTGACAACGGATATGGTCAAGACCATGAATAGAGATGCCATCATTTTTGCTTGTGCCAATCCAACTCCGGAGATTTTCCCAGATGAAGCTAAAGCGGGTGGAGCTAAAGTTATCTCCACTGGTCGCAGTGATTTTCCCAATCAAATCAATAATGTGCTGGCGTTTCCTGGTATTTTCCGGGGAGCCTTGGATGCCCGGGCTAGCGACATTAATGATGCCATGAAAATTGCCGCCGCAAAGGCTTTGGCTGGACTAATCTCCGACGAAGAACTTAGTGCAGATTACATTATCCCCGCAGCCTTTGATCCTAGAGTTAAGCATGCTGTAGCGAGCGCTGTCAAGCAAGCTGCTTACGATTCTAATGTGGCTAGAATTTAAAACGGCTGTATCGAATTATTCTGAGCTTGCCGACTGTATGCGGTTTCGAATTTGGACAAAGTTGCATTAAAAATACGCTGCTATTTGTCCGCATCTGGAGTGAGTTCAAACGGGATTAACGTGAAGGAAATAATGCTTAAAATTGGATAAGCACTTTTCTCCTCAGAGTGCCGGCGTTATTCAAAAGCAAGATTGCTTTTTTGATAATGCCGGCACTCAATATTTACGATTGCAGATAGACCTATTGACACTAAATGAACTTTGCCATTAATCATTTTACAGAAACAGACTGCAAGAGGATTATTCAATAAGAAACCTCTTGTAGTCTGTTTTTTTGCTCAGAGAAACGACAGAAAACAACGCATTTAGTCACATTCGCGTAGACCATTGTAGAACGAATACATGACACAAACGGCCAAAAATCGTGTAAAATCAATATGTAAAAAGAAGAGCAGACCATCATGCTCAGCAAGAAGTCCGCCATGAATGACCGACAGATGCCTTTCAAAATACACATGACAGGAGGAGTATCAGTGCCTTTCGTTTATTACGTTTCGGAACTTGAAAAAGACGTACCTTTGGACGCTGAACGTTTGCTGCGTCTCTTGGGTGTATCCGGAAAGCTGTCTGGGTTTTACTTTGCCGTGTATATGTTGGAACAGGTGCAGGAGGAGCCGGAGTATGTTCTGCTGATTACGAAGCGCCTATATCGACAGACAGCGCAGCACTTCAATACAACGACCAATTGTGTGGAGAGAAATCTGCGCACCCTTGTGCAAGCCTGCTGGAGACAGCCGGATCATAGTATGCTGGATCAAATCGCGGGATGCCCGTTATCGCAGCCGCCAACCAACACACAATTCATTGATATGCTGGCATCCTACCTCCGCAAAAACGCCTAAAATGCCTCCCCCTGTTTCGCGGCGGCGGTGTGTTTCCTTTTCGCATCGCCGCCGCGTTT
>ENA-OPWY01000410-OPWY01000410.1-human-gut-metagenome-genome-assembly--contig:-NODE-410-length-26859-cov-5.508506_pt1 | contig 26859 bp, 26 predicted proteins | sample MGYA00241515_ERZ502022 | MGnify/ENA primary metagenome ERZ502022 (study PRJEB25962, sample SAMEA2043045) | human gut metagenome | biome: human gut; feature: human-associated habitat; material: faeces...
TTGGTGAGGAAATTAAGTTAATAGATTTGTTGTATGGATTGATGCTTAGAAGCGGTAATGATGCTGCTTTAATGATAGCAGATTATGTTGGTGGTGATGTTGATAATTTTGTTGTTATGATGAATAAAAAGGCAAGAGAAGTTGGAATGAAAAATACAAAGTTTGTTAATCCTAGTGGGTTAGATAAAAATGGTATTGGTAATTATTCAACTAGTTATGATATGGCATTACTTACTAGATATGCTATGCAAAATGATATATATAGAGAAATTGTAAAAACTAAGAGTTATGTAGCAAAAAGTAATTTGAAAACTTATGTTTGGAAAAATAAAAATAAATTATTAAATTATAAATATATTACGGGAGGTAAAACGGGTTTTACTGAAACTGCTAGGAGGACTTTAGTGTCAACGGCTACGTATGATGGTATGAATTTTATTGTGGTTACATTAAGAGATAGTGATGATTGGAATACACATCTAAATTTATATGAAAGTGCTTTTAAAAATTATAAGAATTATTTGGTTTTATCTAAAAAGAATTATACTGTTTTAGAGGATAAGTATTATGATAATTTATATATTAAGAATGATTTATATATTCCTCTTACTAAGAGTGAAGCTACTTCTTTAATTTCTCATGTTAAGTTAGAACGTATTAGAAATTATGATGATACTTTAGTGGGACATAATTATATTTATTTAAGGGATAAGAAGATTTATGATATGCCTGTATATGCTAAGAAGAATGAAGATAAAGTAACTTTTTGGTCTAAGATAAAAGGATTATTTAGATGATTAATTATTTATGGGGAATATTTTTTATTGTAGGAATTATATATAGTTTTATTAGCCATACTAATATTGGAAATGTTATGCTTGGGGCTAGTAAGGATGCAATAGATTTGATAATGAATATGATACCTGTTATGTGTTTATGGTTAGGTATTATGAAGATAGCAGAAGTTAGTGGTTTACTTGATAAGTTATCTAATTTGTTAAAGCCTTTTCTTAAAATTGTTTTTCCTGAATTAAAGACAGAAGATGAGGCACTTAAATATATATCTGTTAATATTGTTATGAATATGTTAGGACTTGGTAATGCTGCTACACCTTTTGGTTTGAAAGCTATGAAAAAATTACAAGAAATTAATAAGAATAAAGATGTTGCTTCTCGTAGTATGATTACTTTTTTGGTAATAAATACTAGTTCTGTAACAATTATTCCTACTACTACGATAACATTAAGAATGTTACATAATTCTATAAATCCATTAGAAATAGTACCATATATTATTATAACTTCGACACTTTCTTCATTGCTTGGTTTAATTATAGATAGATTATTTTATGTGGTGAGACATGCAAGTTATAGCTAATTTGATAGTTCCTATTATTACTTTGATAGTAATAATTTATGGATTATATAAGAAAATTAATATATATGATGTTTTTATGGAAGGGGTAATGGAAGGATTAAAAATAGTATTAAATATTTTTCCATCTATCTTTGCTATGATAGTATCAATAAATGTTTTGGTTAAAAGTCAAATACTTATTGATTTAACTAAAAATATAAACATTAGTTTATTTCCGAAAGAAATAATTCCATTAGGTATATTAAGACCAATATCGGCATCTAGTTCTTTTATGTTGCTTAATGATATAATTAAGACATATGGAGTAGATTCTTTTATTGGTAGATTATCTTCTGTTATGGTATCTAGTACAGATACGACTATTTATATAATAGGAATGTATTATTCTTCTGTTGGAATTAAGAAGATTAAGCATTCTCTTATTGTAGGATTAATGGCTGATTTTATTTGTGTAGTTATATCTATTTTAGTGATTAAATTTTTATAAAAGAAAAGCGACTAGAAGTCACTTTTCTCTAGGCTGTTTTCATTCATGTTATTATTATAACTATCTAATGCACCTTTACATTCGTTAGTAACGGTTTTAGATATGTTATCTTTACATGAGTGAGAACTTTTTGACTTTTTATTTTTAGCCATTTTGATCACCCAATAATATTGTTTACTAAAATATGAAAATTATACAATAATACTAGTTATTTTGTTAAAAAAATGTTAAAATACTACTTGAGGATGTGATAGAATGGCAAATATATTTAAAAAATTATTTGATAATGAGTATAAAGAATTAAAAAGGTTTAATGCTATAGCTACGAAGATTGATGCTTTAGATGAGGATATGTCTAAATTATCTGATAAAAAATTAGCTGATAAAACAAATGAATTTAAAGAAAGATTAGCAAATGGAGAAGATTTAGAAGATGTTTTAGTAGAAGCTTTTGCTACGATTAGAGAGGCTGCTTATAGAATAATTGGTGAGAAAGCTTATTTTTGTCAATTAGTTGGAGGACTTGCTATTCATTATGGTAATATTGCAGAAATGAAAACGGGTGAAGGAAAAACTTTAACAACTATTTTTCCAGCTTATCTTAATGCTTTAACTGGCGAAGGTGTTCATGTTGTAACTGTTAATGAATATTTAACTCAGAGAAATGCTGAATGGATGGGTCCTATATTTGAATTTTTAGGATTAAGTGTTGGTATTAATCTAAGAGATAAAACGCCAGAAGAGAAGAGAGAAGAGTATGCTAAAGATATATTATATACGACAAATAATGAACTTGGATTTGATTATTTGAGAGATAATATGGTTGTTACAAAGGAAAAGAGAGTTCAAAGACCACTTAATTTTTGTATTATAGATGAAGTTGACTCTATTTTGATAGATGAAGCTAGAACACCATTGATTATATCTGGTGGAGTTATGCAAGCAGCTAATTTATATACTGGAGCAGATTTTTTTGTAAAGGGCTTAAAAGAAAATGAAGATTATATTAAAGATGAGAAAACGAGAAGTATAAATTTGACTGATGAGGGAAGTCGTAAGGCTGAGAAACATTTTAATATACAAAATTTATATGATATTAATAATACTGTTTTAGTTCATCATATAAATCAAGCTTTAAGGGCTAATTATTTTATGAAAAAAGATGTTGACTATGTTGTTAGTGATGGAGAAGTTATAATTGTAGATCAATTTACTGGTCGTTTAATGAAAGGAAGAAATTTCTCAGAAGGACTTCATCAAGCTATTGAAGCTAAAGAAGGAGTAAAAATTAATCAAGAAACAAAGACATTAGCTACGATTACTTTTCAGAATTTGTTTAGAATGTATAAAAAGTTATCTGGTATGACTGGTACGGCTAAGACAGAGGAAGAAGAATTTAGAAATATATATAATATGTATGTTATATGTATACCTACGAATAAACCTGTTATAAGAATTGATGAAACTGATTTGTTATATGCTGAGAAGGCTGGAAAGTATAAAGCTATTGTTAATGTTATAAAGAATCGTCATGAGATGGGGCAACCTGTTTTGGTTGGTACCATTGCTATTGAAACAAGTGAATTAATTAGTAAAATGTTAACTAAGGAACATATTCCTCATGAAGTGTTGAATGCTAAGAATCATGCTAGAGAAGCTGAAATTATTGCTCATGCTGGTGAGAAAGGTGCTGTTACTATTGCTACGAATATGGCTGGTCGTGGTACAGATATAAAATTAGGTGAAGGTGTTCGTGAACTTGGAGGACTTTGTGTTATTGGTACGGAAAGACATGAATCTAGAAGAATAGATAATCAGTTAAGGGGACGTGCTGGTAGACAAGGAGATCCTGGATTTAGTCAGTTTTTTGTATCTTTTGAGGATGATTTGTTAGTTAGATTTGGATCTGATAAATATAAAGGTATGCTTACTAATATGGGATTTACTGGTGAACAGGCTATAAGGAGTAAGATGTTTTCTAAATCAGTTGAATCTGCTCAAAAAAGGGTTGAGGGTAACAACTTTGATATAAGAAAGCAGTTGCTTAATTATGATGATGTTATGAATAATCAAAGAGAGATTATATATAATAAGAGAAATGAAATATTAGATAGTGAATCTATTCATGAGGAAACATTAAATTTGTTTAAGGAATATATTACTTCTTTAGTACTTGGTCATATAGTAGATAATAAGGGATTGACAGAAAATGATTATTCAGAGATATTGGAGACTTGTAATGAAAACTTGTTAAAGAAACATAGGTTAAATTTATCAGAGATTAATGGTAAGGGTGAATATGAAGTTATAGATATAATCTATGATAAAGTATTAAAAGATTATCAAGAAAAGTTAGAGGATATTCCTATGGAGATAGTAAATGAGTTTGAAAAGGCTATTACTTTAAGAGTAATTGATAGTCATTGGATGGAACATATTAGTACTATGAGTCATTTAAGAGAAGGTATTGGACTTAGAGGATATGCTAACGAGAATCCACTTCAAGCTTATACGATGGAAGGATATAATCTTTTTGATAGTATGATGAATACTATTAACAAGGAGGTAGCTACTTATTTATTAAAGTCTGAGATTAGACAAAATATAGAGAGAAAAGAAGTAGTTAAGAAAACTATAACTAATGATGGAAAAGATACAGTTAGAATACAAAGAAAGAGTAATAAGGTTGGTAGAAATGATCCTTGTCCATGTGGTTCAGGGAAAAAATACAAGAATTGTTGTGGCAAATAATTTAAAGCCCTTGAAATAAGGACTTTTTCCATACGATAAAATATAAAAAATATTCTAGATACCTTATTAAATACCTTGCGTGAGGGTATCTAAAAGGTATCTAATTTGCATTAATAGACTAAAAAAGCCTTTAAAGGCAAGGATTTTGTTAGATAGGTACCAGTACCAAAGTGGGTTAGAGCATAAAATAGTATTATGCTACATTGATATAATAGGTGTATATAAGCTATAATAAAAATTAATTAAAATACAAGTGTCTGAAATTTATAGGAGATGAAATTATGATTGAAAGAATAAAGAATATAATTAATCCTGAAGCTAAACAAATAGATGAAATGTCATCAAATGAGATGATTGAACTTTTGATAAAACTTAATAAATGTTTAAGATGTTTAGATAGCGAGGAAGTAAGAAGTGATGGTATGATTGCTGGTGATATGGTTGCACCAACAAGAGAAGTTCAAGATAAAGTTTTAGATTATTTAATGAGTAACATATCAAAAATTCAAGATAAAAGATCAAAAGCAGCTATAACATATTATACATTACTAAATTTACATATGTTTAGTGATGGTAATGGAAGAACTGCAAGATTTATGTATGATTTAATAAGTGGAGATTTAGATGAAAAAAATTTATCATATTATTTTCATAAAGACTCTAATAATACTTTTGAACAAAAAAATCAACTTGAATTAGATAAAGGAATTTTGGATATTACTGAAGTAAATAGAATTCCAGATAAAATATTATCTAAACAATTAAATTTTATTCCTAAGGGAATGTTGGATATATATCCTTGGATAACTGTTGGTCATACTGATGCAAGTCCAGATACTGATAGGATATTACCAGAAAATGTAGTAAATGAACTTTCAGAAAAAGAATTGAAAGATTTGGATGTGATATTAAGAGATGGATATGGAGTAAAATTAACAACTAGCGGATTAGCAATGTTATATGTTATTCAGAAGAAAGGGCAAATGAATCAATGGATAGAGTATGCTCAAGAGGATGAAAAACAAGGATTTGCAGTTCCAGGTAGATTTAATATATCAATATATAGACATCCTGAAAGGCTTGTAAATTGGAATGTAGATGATTTTAGAGATGTTATTGCTGCAGGTAATAGTATAAAATATGCAAGGCTAACAAGTCTTATTAATATATTTATAAGTCAAGAAAAATATATAGATGAAGATACAGGAAAGACTTATGCTAGTGAGATTATAAAACCAGAATTAGCAATTAAAAAAGATGATGTGATTAGTAGATAAATAATACATAAAGTATATAAAAATATTTACATTTTAGATACCTTTTTAGATACCCTCAGCTATAAATGAGAGGTGATTTATAGGGAAATATAGTGACAAAAAGTGGCCAATTAACAAGAAAAATGGTAAAAAATGACCAGAAAAGTAATAAATAAGAAAGCCATGTGGAAGTGGTAAGAAATATAAGAACTATTGTGGTAAATAGCCCTAAAATAAAGGATTTAAGAGATTTGAAAGGACTAAAAAAAGGTTGAAAAAACCTCAAATGTTTGTAAATTGTTTGTAAAAATTACAAAATGTTTGTAAAGTAGTCTTCAAACCCTTATAAAATAAGGAAAAAAATTTCCAAACAAAATAAATACTAGCAATTTGCTGGTAAAAAAGATGAAGAACATACTGAAATAACAGTTTCGATAATATAAAGAATTATGAAAGAATATAATACTAATAATGAAAAAATTGGTGATGTGAACATTATTCCTTTTAATACAAATGAAAGGAAAATAATAATAGCAGATACAAATCAAAGTAGAATAGATAATTTAGTAAGTATTCTTAAAATATATAATGTTGACATATCTATATGTTATAGTATTTCGGAACTATATAGAGAATTGAAAAATTATCAATACTATTTAGTTTTAATTGATGATATGATGCCAAAAGAGTATAAAAGAGTATGATGATATGACTGAAGAAGATAGAATTAAAAGTTGCTCTACAAAATTATTTCAAAAGTTTAATGATATTAATGTTCCGGTGGTAATAATGGTAACTAAAAATAAAAAAAGACTAGAAAAAAAGTATTTAGATTATGATTTTGATGACTATATAATTAAACCTATAAATAAAAGAAGTATTAATTTTATTATGGAGAAATATTTAAAAGATAAAAAAATTAACTTTAAAATAAATCAGCAAATACTTGTTGCTGATTTATTTAAGTTTATTGTAAATTATTTATATTATTTTTCTTTACCACACATTTTTGAAAGAGTAACATTATATTCTTTGCATAATTTATACAGGTTTTCGATAGGAATACAAACCATAGCTTTTTCATATTTCAATACACAACTTTGAGTAACTTTTAAGATACTTGCAATATTTTTTTTGAGTTAAATTAGCTTTTTTTCTATATTTTTTAAGTTTTGTGCAAGGGTATTAATCTGAAATCCTTTAATAATATGTTTACTATTTGAATTATTTGTTAAACCAAGTGCATAATCTATAGTCTGCAAGAAAACATAATTTATCTAATGAAATAATACAAATACCAATTTCCCACATAGAGTATGTAGATCTAGGAACTGACAAAATATTTGCAATATCAGTTTGAGTTAAATCTTTATCTTAACGAATATCTTTTAATTTTTGAACATTAATCATTGTACTTCACCTATATTAGTTTTCCTATTTTGAAATAAAAAATAAGAAAATTGCTGATTACAGGACTATTATTTGCTGATGTGTGTTATAATATAATAAAAAAACGGGAGATTTAGTATGACAGAATATAAAAAAATACAATTAAAGAAAAATATCTTGCTAATAAAATGTTTGATTATTGTTTGCTTCAAGAAATTAAAGATTCAGAAGAATGGATAAAAATAATTAAAAACCATATTAAAATATATGAAATGGAAAAAATTAACTTAATGAATAAATCTTTTTTTGGATTTTTAAGTAAAGAAACAAAAAATAAAATCAATGTAATAGATGATAGGATACATAATGAATATCTTAAATTAGAAGATGAAATAGATATAATTATTAATCTGCAAGATAGTTTGTTAAGTGATAACCAGTTTGAAATATAGCTTTTATATAATGAATAATCTTTAATTTGTATTTTTATTGATTAATACTAGATAAAACTATTATAAAAGAAATTCTAGTTATAAGATTGGAGGAATTGTTGATGATAATTGTATGTGATTTAGATGGTGTTGTTTTTAATTCGGAGGATATTGTAAGATGTCAAGCAGAATTAACAGACTTCATAAAATATAAAGGAAATGGTATAAAGATTAAAAATAAATTTGCAACTTATAAGTGCTATGGCTGGTCTAAAAAGCAGTTAAGAGAATTTGAAAAAGAAATATATCCAGATGTTGGGTATTATTGTTCAGTTTTTCCCTTTGCAAAGAAGGTGCTAGAATTGTTAAAGAAAGATGGGTGCAAAATTTATGTTGTTACAAAAAGAGGGTATTTTGGTAAAAAAGAAATACTTTTGACAGAGAAAAAACTGAAACAGGAAAAAATTCAATTTGATGACGTAATATATAATCAGTCAAATAAGGTAGAAACTTGCTTGAAACTAAAAGCTGATATTGTTATAGAAGATAACTATGAGAATATCAAAGAAATAATTAAATCAAATATTAAATGTTTGTACTTGAGAGATATAAGCCAACCTGAAATAAAATCAAAATATGTTAAAGAAGTCCATAATTGGGGTGAGATATATAGATATATAAAAACTATGGATTGGAGTGATATGAAATGAAAAATTCTAATGTTAACATTAATTTGTACAAAACTTTTTTGGAAGTTTATGAATTAAAAAATATATCTAAAACAGCAAAAAAAATGTACATATCCCAATCTGCAGTTTCACAAAATATTAAAAGCTTAGAAAATCAATTGGGAGTAACGTTATTTAAAAAATCAACAAAAGGTATTTCTCCAACTAATGATGCTTACTTGATTTATGAAGATGTCAAAAATGCATTTAATATTCTATTTAATTGTGAGGATAAAATTAATATCAACAAAGGAGAACACATAGGAGTAATTAATATTGGAATACAGTCATTTTTATTTAATTCATTTTTAGTTGATAAGATGATTTCTTACCAAAAAAAGTATCCTATGATTAGATTTAATATAATTAATAAATCTACAACAAATATGTTACAAATGTTATCGGACGAAAATGTTGATTTTGTTTTGGATTGTTTTCCAATAAATAATAAAAATTCATCAATTATTTTTGAAAAGATAGGTTCAATAGAAAATAATTTTATTACGTCAATTAATGATAATAGAGAATATTTAAGTGAAGACAAATTGAAAACAGATAAACTTATTTTCCCTACAAAAGATTCTAATATTTATTTAGAAATAAAAAGTCACTTAAATATTACAGATGATTATCCTATCGTTTTTGCAGGTACTACTGAGAATGTTGTTAATTTGGTTTCGAAAGAGATTGGTATTGGAAATATAATGTGTAATAAAGATAAAATAAAAATGTTTAGTGATAAAATTAAAGTTATAAATACAAATTTTAATTTGCCTAAAACAGACTTTTTTATATGCTATAAACCATCACAATTAAATTTACATGTAAAAGACTTTATAAACTTTATTTTATACTATAAGTAAAACTTATAAATGATATTAAATTTATGTAATTTAAATGAACGAATAATCCTTGTGATTATTTTTTAATATGCTATATTAAGCATGAAAGGGAGGAAATTATGAAAAATGTAGTGTTATTAAGAAAAGAAGCTTTTGGAGGAACTTTATTTAATTCAACAATAGGGAAAAGAATTTATATAAATAAACAAGAATATAAAGAACTTTTAACAAATAATGATTTAATATATGAATTTGATATTATTGATAATGAAAAAAAACACGAAGAAATTAAATTGAAAATTACTGAAAATAAAAATTCAAGCTGTTGTAATATGTTTAGCTTTGCTGACACAGTTTATATTGAATTAACAAGAAAGTGTAATCTTTTTTGTAAACATTGTTTAAATAATTCTGGGAAAAAAATTGATAACGAACTGACAAAAAATGAAGTAATAGATTTAATTAATAAGTTAGCATTAGAAGGTGTTCAAGAAATTAGATTTACTGGAGGTGAACCCCTATTGTTTGAAGGCATTTATGAAATAATTAGTTGTGCTCATAATAATGGATTACGAACTTCCTTAGGCACAAATGCAACATTAATTACTAAAGATGCTGCGCATAAATTAAAAAAGAGTGGGTTGAATAGTGCTGTTGTAAGTTTAGATGGAACAAGAGAAATACATGATTCTATTAGAGGTAAGGGAAATTTTGATAATGCAATGAGAGGATTAAAATGTTTGATAGAAGCAAATATTGATGTAAGAGTTAATTCTGTTATTATGAAAAATAATATTAATGAAGTAATAGAATTAGCAAAGACATTAAATAAAAGTGGTATTAAACTATTTATTCGACAATTTGTATCTACTGGTCGTGGTAAGAACCTTAAGGATTATTCTTTGAGTAATAATGAATATAAATGTGTTAAGGAACAATTAACTTTAGAATTATCAGAAAATGTTCAAGGTCATAACTTAAAAAATAATAATGGAACTAATTCTAGAATTCCTTTAGGATTTGAAATTTCAAGTTGCAGAGCTGGACAAAGAACAATGTGTATAACACCTGAGGGAAATATATTTCCATGTGGATTCTTGGCATCACAAGGCTTTGGTGCTTTAGGTAATATACGAGAAGTTGAATCTTTTTGCGATTTTTGGTTTGAATTATTTAATAAAGATTTTTTGTTGAATATTAGAAATGAAATGAAGGAATATAATGAAACTCATGAAGAAAAAATAAATTGTATGGCTGAATACTATGGTAAAATGAATAATTGAAAGGTGGAGAGTATTTTGATTATTATAGGGTTAACTGGATTACACAGAGCAGGAAAAAGTTTTTTCAGAAATTCTCAAATTCCACAATTGTATGGATATAATACTGTTAATAAAAAAGAATTAATCATAAATTTATGTAAAAAATTTTATTTAGATAAAAATGTTGATTTAACCGAAGTTATAAAAGATAAAATTATTAATAATGAAATAGAATTAAAAGGCAATCAACAATTAGTTTTATTTAATGATTTAATTTGGAAAGTTAGTAGTGAATGGTATGAGGAACAAATATATAATAATACATATGAAGTTTTATTTAATTTGGTTAACTTAGCAAGTGAAAATTATGGAGAAAAAATAATTTTAGATGCAGTACATAATAATATGGAATGGGCTGTTATTTCAGAATGTGTAGATAAAAGCGGTATTATATATTTTAATACACCAAAAGTGATTAGAGAATCAAGACATGGAGAATTAAATAATGATATTGTAAACAAGAAAAATATTAATCGGATTGGTTATTGGTTTATTAACAATTCAATTCAAAATCTTGTAAATAATTTTTCTTGGTGTATAAATGGAACAGAAGATATACAAACAAATAGTCAAAGTTTTGCATTATTAGCAAAATGTATTGAAGAAGGTATTGATATTTGCAATTTACAGAAAGCAGATTTATTTACACTAAAAACTGAATTAAAGATGGATTATATGATTTATAATTATAAATCTGAAATAATAGATGATTTATGTGAAGAAATAGGCTTATTAAACCAAGATAATAAAAATCTATATTTAAAATTAATGAAAGTAAAGAAAGAACAAAAACCATGCTATGGCTTAAAGAAAGAAAAAAAGTAGGTGATAATTAGTGAATAATTGTTATTATGAAATAAATAATAAAGGACGCATAATAAAAATATTTGATATCGCTTTATTTAATGAATTTTTAGTTAAAAATGATGGAGAAGCACCTCCAATTCCTGCAAGTGCTAAAAGTATTAGCGAAGATATTTTTAAAAATATTTATAATATTAAAAGAATATATATTCCTTATTCTGTAAATGTTTTACCAAATAATTTATTTTTTAATAATAGAGATGTCATTATTAATTATGCAGATTACTATGAAATTATTGTTAGAGAAATTACACCTGATAAAAAGTATGAATTGAATTATAAATTAAAAAATATAAAAGACTTAAATTTATTTAATAAATATTGTGAAGAAAATGACGGACGTAATCCTAATGTTCCACAAGGAGTAACAAGTATATCTGATTTTGTATTTAAAGATAATAATAAAATTAAAATACTAAAATTGCCAGAAACAACAATTTGTTTGTGTAAGCAATGTTGCAAAAATTGTATTAATTTAGAAAAAGTATATCTTTCAAAAAAATTTTTAGATTTTGGAGAAGAAGTGTTTTATGGTTGTACTTCATTAAGTGATATATTTAATATTCATAAATCATTATGTATATTAAGAGCAAATGTTTTTAAAAATTGTAATGACAATTTAAAAATAAAAATTTTCGGTAAATACATAAGTTCTTTAAATAATTTTTTATTAAAAGGAGATTTAAAGGATTTACCAAACATAGTTAATCAAAATATAAAAGCAGCCTCAAAATCATTAATTACAAATAATTATATTTATGTTTTAAGAGATAATAAATGTTATAAAATTACAAAAAAAATGTATTCCCATTTACTAGGTTATGATAAGAATACAGGTGAGAATAAAATATTAATCCGAGAAATATTTTATCACAATAAGGGTATAAAATTATTAATGTTTATTGAAAACTGTAATAAATATAATATAAAACTGCCCATGGAAAAAATAATTTGTAATACTCCAGATGATAAAATTGAATATTTTTGCAAAGAATATAATTCTTTTTGCAAAAAAATAATAAAAGAAGTTAGAAATATTTCTACATATAAGACAAAAAATGATAAAGGTGAATTAGTTGGAAGACTTACAAAAAAACAATATTATATTATATATGTTTTATTATTTATTTCGGGATACTTTGAAAATGAAAATTTAAAACCAAAATGTTTTAATCTTTTGATTAATAATATATTTAATATAAATTCTAAAAAAAATATAAATAATAAGATGAGTTTAGAAGAATTTGAAGATATATTTGAAGGATTGTTATATGTGGAGGATATAAAATATAATCAAGAATTTGCTACATATTTTCTATTTGATAAAAACAATTTAAAAAAATTGATAAAGGAATTAAAACTAAAACCTAATAGATGTGATTTCTTGAAATTATTAATAGAAAATTCTGGATATAGTAATTGTCAATATAATCATGACGGTATGTACGAACAAAGTAAAGGTAAATTACATGATAAATGGTTAATATATAAAGCCAACAATAATAATAAGGAAAAAAATATTGGAATAAAAAAAGAGAAAAAAGTATTAGACTTTATAGATTGGGCTTGTAAATATGGTGATGGTTCGTATATACTAAATGATTATGAATTATCAAAAGAAGATTATAATGATATATATCCATTTTTAAAATATTATACTGAGTTAAAACCAATAAAAAAATTAATTGAAATTTTTGATTTATCAAAGAATATAATTGATTATATATTTTTGAATAATTATGATAATTATATAGATAAAAGTACTAAAAAGTTAAATATATCCAAAGTTGATTCCGCAATAAATGTATTTAGAACATTTGAAATTAATTATATAAAATGCGGGTGTGGGATTAAAGTATCTAAAATCATCAAGAGTTTAGAAAAAAAACTAATAACAAAAAAATATAATAAAATTTATGCTAAAATAATACCAAAATCATCTAAGTTAGTTGCCTTATCAAATTGTAAAATGGGACATTGTGCAAATGTTAAAGCTAATGGAATTGAATACTTATTTGAATCATATATTGATTGCAACACACAACCGTTCATAATTTTTAATAGCATAAATGATGAAGCAATTGCAAATTTTAGAATAACTTTAAATTCAAAAACTGGAATTGGACATATAACTTGTTTGGAAGTAGATACTGATGTGAAATTTAATTATACTGATGATGAAAAAAAAGATATAGTTAGTGCATTTTATAACATTGTAAGTAATTTTATAGATATCTATAATTCAATTAACGATAATAAGATAAAATTAATTACTATGGGACAAATATCTCATTGTGATATTAATGATATTTTATCTAAATATTTTCCAATATTGGATTATCCTATTAGTTGTAATGATAATAGGAGAGTAGTTATGCCTAGTGAATATAATCATTTCTTAATTTGGAATAATAGTAAAAATAAATTAGAGGGTGATAAAAATGATTAAAATAGTATTATCATATGAAGATAATTATATAGATCGAGTAGAAAAAATAAAAGAAGAGTTTTTTGATGATGTGGATTATTTTTATCTAGAAGATTATATAAATAAAAATATATTATTAGATTTTACAAATAATGATATCATATATATATTAAATAATTCTACTTATAATTTGCAATTAATAAAAGAAATAAAAGATAAAGTTTATAAAATAATAAATGAAGAATTTTATTGCAAAGAAAACACTAAGTTAAAAATACAAAAAGAATTAAAAACCAATGATATTTTAGTTCCAAATATTATTGAATATGAAAAAGTGACAAAATATGAGTATCCATTGTTTTTTAAATCAGTAGACCATGCTGAGTTAGTATTAAAGGTATATAATAAAAATTCTCTTGATAATTTACTTCAAAAATTTGATAGTAGAAGTATTTATTTAGAAGAGTCCCTAGAAGATTCTAATAGTGAGGAGTATAAAGTATATTTCATAAAAAATGCAATATATTTTGATGATATGTATGAAGATTTTACTGACAAAACAATTAAGCAATTATGTTTAAAGATAGGAAGAATTTTGAAATTAGAACTATTTTCAATTGATATAATTAAACGAAATGATTATTATTATGTGATAGATATTAATCCTTCAGCAGGATTATATAAGTCGTCAAAATCTAGAGAAGCATTAATAAAGGAATTTAGATATGAAAATAGAGGTTAGTGGTAGAATATGTCTTTTTGGAGAACATAGTGACTGGGCGGCTACATATAGAGAAATAAATAAAAATATTTGTAAAGGGTATGCTCTTGTAGCTGGTATTAATCAAAAAATTATGGCAGATGTTTCTGTCGATGATAATTTTATTATATCCTTTTCTAAAGTTAACGATTTAGTTGATTATGAAAATTTAAAAATAAATGCTGATTTAAATGATTTATATAAATTGGCAAAGTCTGATTCATTTTATTCATATGCTTCTGCTGCTGCATATATAATTAAGAAAAATTATGATGTAAAAGGACTAAAAATCGATATTTTAGATAATACACTTCCAATAAAAAAAGGTTTAGCATCAAGTGCTGCGATTTCTGTTTTAGTAATTAAAGCTTATAATGCATTATATAAATTAGAATTGTCTGGTGATCAAATTATGAAATATGCTTTTGAATCTGAATTATTAACTGGATCAAAGTGTGGAAGATTAGATCAATTTTGCTATTTGGGTAATTCTATAAATAAAGTTGTTTTTGATGGTAATAAAATATCATATGAAAATATTTTTATAAAAAAAGATATTAATATGATTATAATTGACTTAAATGGAAAAAAAGATACCAAAAAAATATTAAATGATTTAAATTCTTGTTATCCTTTTCCACAAGAGCAAATTGAAACTAAAATGGTAAATTATTTTGGTGTAATAAATAAAAAAATTGTAAAACAAGCAGAAAAGTGTATTAAAAATGGTTATATAAAAGAATTAGGAAAATTAATGACATATTCACAAAAACTTTTTGATAAGTATGCTATTCCAATTTGTCCTAGCGAATTAACAGCCCCATTATTACATAATATTTTAAATGATCCTTTTATAAAAAAACATTCTTATGGTGGTAAAGGCGTTGGATCTCAAGGCGATGGTACTGCTCAAATAATTGCTAAAAACAAAAATAGTCAAACGGCCATTATTAATTATTTAAAAAAAATGGGATACAATTCTTATATATTTGATTTAAAAAAGACAAATAAAATTAAAAAAGCCGTTATTCCGGTTGCTGGTTATGGAACTAGATTATATCCTTATACTAAATTAATTAATAAAGAATTTTGTCCTGTTGTTTATGAAAATAAGTTAAAGCCACAGATTTCTGTCTTACTTGAAGAGTTATATGATTCAAATATAGATAAAATATGTTTAATTATTTCTAGTAATAAACAAAAAAAATTATATAAGGATTATTTATTGAAACATTCAAATTATTTAAATACGTTTTCTAACTATGAAGATAATGTGAATTATGAGGAAAAATTAAGGAAAATCTGGAAAAAAATAAAATTTATAAAAAATAGACATGTTAATTATGGATTTGCATATTCTATTAGTTTAGCTAAAAAGTTTGTTGGTTCCGATAATTTTATATTATGTTTAGGCGATACTATATATAGTTCAAATAACTCTTCAAATTGTTGTAAACAATTAATTGATTTTTATGATAAAACTAAAACTTCGTGTGTAGGTGTAAAAAAAATTAGTATTGAGGAAGTAAAAAACTACGGAACAATTAAAATATCTAAAATAAATAATAATAATATAACAATAGAAAAGTTATATGAAAAACCAGATTACGAACTTGCAAGAAAAAAATTGTTAATTAATGATGAATGTTATGCATTTTTTGGAAATTATATATTAGATTGCAAAATATTCAAAATATTAAAAAAGAACTTAAAATATAATAAAAGTTCTTGCATATTTACGGATTGTCTAGATGAAATTCGTGATACAAATAATTTGTTAGGCTATTTGATAGATGGCAATTCTTATGATTTTGGCAATGTAGAGTCTTATACAAATAATTTTGGTAATATAAAAAGTATAGGAGATGAGTAAATGAATAAAAAGTATTTAGAGCAATATAAATTGCTATATAAAATTAAACCTAAGTATGGAGCTTCATCAGTTAAATTTTTTGATATTTTGTATTTAATGTTGGAAAAAGAAAAGGACAATATAATTTATGTATTAGACTATGGCTGTGGAAGAAGTTCTCTATTAAAAATGTTGCAAGAAAAATTAAACTATTTAAAGATATTTAGATATGATCCAGTATTTGATGAATATAATACTTTACCAAAATGTAAAATTGATTTCGTTATTTGTACTGATGTTTTGCAACATGTTCCGATAGATGAATTAGATGGAACTATAAATAAAATATCATCAATATCAAAAAAATGCTTTTTTCACATTAAATGTACAGACCATCCCACTAAATTTCCAAATGGAGAACCTACTAATATAACTATTAGGGAAAAAGAGTGGTGGAAAAAATATTTATTAAAATATTTTTCGAGTGTAGAAGAAATAAATTATCCAGATGAAACAACTGCAACTTTTAGAACGAGGTGATATTTGTGTTTAATAATTATATTATTTTGGCTTCAGATCATAGCGGATTAGAACTAAAAAATAAATTATGTGATTATATTAAATTAAATATAAAAGATTACGAAATTATAGATGTAGGACCTTATTATTATGATAAAGATGACGATTATCCTGATTTTGTAAAGAAAGCAAATAATGAGGTTATAAAGAGAAAAGGATTAGGAATATATTGTTGCGCAAGTGGCATAGGAGTTAGTATGGTAGCAAATAGAAATAGAGAAATAAGGGCGGTAAATGCCTGCATAAAAGAACATGCTTTATTTGCACGCTTACATGAGGATGCTAATGTTTTATGCTTTGGGCAAAAATATGTTGATTTTGATTTTGCTATAGAAGCATTAAAAATATTTATGACTACTAAATTTGATGGCGGAAGGCATTTACGAAGAATTAATAAATATTAAACCATTAGTAAAATGTATTAAAATTAGCAATATTATGTTATAATATATGTTGAAGAAGGGGAGGAAGAAATTGTATGGCCACTGAAAAGGCAGGATGTTTCTTAATAAAAAAAGAGACAAAAGAAATTGCATTAATATATAGAAAAAAACAAAATGACTATTCATTTCCAAAGGGACATGTGGAGAAAGGTGAAACATTGAAAGAGGCTGCTATAAGAGAAACAGCTGAAGAAACGAAAAGAATTGCCAAAATAGTAGATGAATATGAGCCATTTGCAGAAAAGTATATTACACCACGAGGAGAATATTGTGTTTGTTATATGTTTTTTGCTTTAGATAATGGGGTGAGTGATAATCAAAGTGAAGATACTCATGATATTATATGGACACAATTTGCAAATGTTGAAGATACTTTGAGTTATGACAGTTTAAAAAATACTTGGAATTCAGTAAAAGACACAATAATTAAAATTTTAGAAAAAAACTAGTTATTATTAGGGGGAAATATAAATGGGAAAAATAGATATTTTTAAATATGAAGAACAAAGATTAAAAAATGTTATTGCATTAATTAATAATAAAATTAAATATAATGAAGAATTATTTAATAAGCAAAAAAATACAATAATTGGTGTAAAAGAAGCCGAAAGAGGTGCTCATTTTACTAGACAAGGATTAATGTCACTATATGCAACTGAAATTTATGATTTAAAGTCCGTTTTATCAAATCCATATTTTGGCATGTTTGAGTTTGAAAGTTCTGGAAAAAAGAACGAAATTTATTTAGGAAGAAAAGCAATTATGGATGGAACAAATGTTATTGCACACGATTGGCGAAGCCCTATATGTTCAATGTATTATGACTATAGTATAGGTAATGCAGAATATATTTCAAATTCTGGCGAGAAAATAAAAGGACAAATAAATAAAAAAAGACAAATTATAATTAAAGATGGAATTTTAAAAGATGTTGATGAGCAAGATACATTATCTAATGATACAATTCTATTAAAATATTTAAAAGAAAATTCTGATGCAAGATTAAAATCAATTATTGCTACAATTCAAAAAGAACAAAATAAAATAATAAGGAGCTCATTAAGAGGCGACTACATTATTCAAGGAACAGCAGGAAGTGGCAAAACAACTGTAGCTCTTCATCGTATTGCATATTTAGTATATAATGAAGCAAAAAGCATTTCTGAGGCTGATTTTATGATACTTGGTCCTAATAAATATTTTTTAAATTATATATCAGATCTTTTACCAAATCTTGATATAAATAATGTTTCACAATTAACTTTTGAAGAAATTGCAATGAAATATATGGGAATTTCAAAAGTTAAGTTAGAAAGTAAAAATAAAACATTACAAGAGATACTTGCAGGAAGTATTTCTGATAAGGTAATAAGTGATAAGTCTTCCATAGAATATTTAAAATTACTCGAAAATTTTATTGATTTATATGTCAATTCACATTTAAAAGACGATATTGAATATGAAGGAATAAAAATATGTTCAGTTGATGACATAAAATTGTTTTTAAGTAAAAGTGTTTTCTCAACTGAAAAAGGATATATAGAAAAAGCTAATCAATATATGAAAATATTAATGAAAAAAGTTAAAGATAATTCTGATGACTTATCACATAATGTTTGGTTAAAATATAGAGAAGAATATTTAAGTTTACCAAAAGAATCTCCAAGGAGAAAAGAAATTTTAGAAGAAGTTGACAAAATACAAAAGGAAATCAAAAAAGGATGCCCTACAAGTATAAAAAATTATTTTAAATTTATGAAAGTTAATCCAATTGCTATATATCAAACATTTATAGAAAATTTAAATGTCTATTCTCAAGGTGATCAAAAATACTTAGAGGAAATACAAAATTATACTTTATCAAGATTATCTAAAAAGCAAATTGGATTTGAAGATTTATCGCCATTACTTTTAATTAATTATTGCTTGAATGGAATTAAAGATTTTAAAGATTTCTCATATTTAGTAATAGATGAGGCACAAGATTTAAGCTTAGCACAATATTATGTTTTAAAAAAACTATTTCCGAAAGCAAGATTTAATGTTTTTGGAGATGTTAATCAATCAATATATGATTATCAATCTATTCATGACTGGAATGAATTAAATAATGTCATATTTAATAATAAAGCATGTATGCTAGAACTAAATAAAAGCTATAGAACTACTGTAAATATCTCCGATGCATCAAATTTAGTTTTAAATCACTTAGGTCAAAATAATTCAGAATGTGTTGCTAGAGAAGGAGATGAAATTGTCATAAATAATGATATGACTGAAGTTAGTCTTATTTCACAATTAAAATCATTATTAGACAAGGAATATCAAACTATTGCAATAATATGTAAGGATGAAAAAGAAACGACTACGGTTTATAAGAAATTAAGCAAATTAGGATTAGATGTATCAGTTATTACAGAGAAAAATGAAGAATATTACGGTGGATTATGTATTATGCCATCTTACTTATCAAAAGGATTAGAATTCGATGCTGTAATATTATATAATGCAAATAATGTTAATTATACTGATAGTAATATAGATTCTAAACTTTTATATGTTGCAATAACAAGGGCAATGCATGAATTATATATAAATTATAGCGGGGAACTTCCTATTTCATTAAGAACATTGACAAAGGATAATAAGGTTTTGAAACGAAAAAAATAATAGGAATATAACGATTTATGAAGAAGAAAGAAAAAAAGAAGATTTTTGAATTATATTCTGATAATAATAAAGTTAATAACTTAATAGAGAAAATGAAATCTAATTCAAAAGCTTATTCAAAATTAAAAACAGCATTAGAATTATTAGGAAGTTTTGAAGGCAAAGTAGATGTAGAGTTATATGATGTAGTGAAAATAAAAATGAAAGTAGTATTAGATTATGGTGTTCAGACAATTTAGGAAATTTATTTATTTTTTATGCTTTGTCAACAAATAGGAATAATTTATTAAAAATAATAAAAGAAACAAATGAACAAGAATATGAGTACAATCTCTCTTTATCAAAAAAATTTTCATTAAATGAAGATAATATAGATTTTACTAGACATGGTAATATCAATGATGTTAAATTTGGTAGACTTATAACAAATGAAAAAGATTTTTATAGTATTTTTATAGGTAATGATTTAGGATACCAAATACAGGGTGATTTTGATGTTTCACTTACACCATCATTAATTACTAGAATAAATAAACTACAATCAATACCTACTTTATTTGATTATATGCAAATATTTGAAGAAGTATTGTTGGAAAATAATTGTAAATTTTCAAAAATGCAAATATTTGCATTTAAAGAGTTTGTAAGGACTTGTAATTTAAACATTAATAATGAAACTATTAAAAATAGTGATAATGTGTTAAAAAAAATAAAATGATTTGAGAAACCCTTGAACTGAACCCCAAAAGTTGGACAGTTTATAAATAGTTTCTAATTAGAGGATTGTAATGGTTCTTTGTCAAATAGTGTTGGTAAACAATAAAATTTGATAATGAATTGTTCTGGAAGAGTGATTTTATAATCACTCTTTTATCATACCTTTAATTAAGAATATTCTTGCAATAAAGTGATCATATTTTCTATATCCAAATGCTATTCTTTTTAAACATTTGATTAAATTATTCGTTCCTTCTATTATTCCATTATTAATATCATATTTAAATGAATTTTCTATATATTTAATATTCTTATTAAATAGTTTTAACACTTGTTTCATTTTATCAGAAATATTTTTATTTTCATGTGTAATTATAGATTTGAATTTATTAAAATCTTTGTCATTTAGTAAATTAATAATTCCTTGATAACATTCATATGTTGCTTCTAGAGTTTTATCGGTATTTATTAAGTATTGAACTATTTCTTTTTGAGATATATCCTTTTTAAAATGCTTTGAATATTTCTTTTCATCGGATAAATCTTGTTCATTTTTAACAATTAATTTCCAATAGTCTTTCAGTTTTTTATAATTGGGATTATTTTTATAACAAAGCTTGATTCTTATATTATTCAATGCATTATATACTTGAATAACAATATGAAATCTATCAATAGAAATATCTGCATTTTTAAACAAACTTTCATCCAGTGAGATATAACCAGAATAAAAATCAATTGCTATATGTTTAACTTTATCTCTTTCCTTTCTAGAGTATCTTTTAAAATACTTTTCTAAATCATATGTTTTCCTTGAATCTTTAATATCAAATATATTTCCAGATGCATTATTTGTTATAATGAATGCCATTTTTCCTTTTGTATCTTTGGTTGCTTTAAACTCGTCCCAATTCATTGATGTAGGTAATGTTTCATGTCTTAAAACTTTATGTGAAGATATCTCATTAAGTTTTCTATCTATTTTTGAAACAGAAATATCAAGTCTTTTTGCAATATCTTTTTCACTTTGTTTTTGTATTAATTCAAGATTAAGCTGAAGTTCTGTATTATTGGATATATTTTTATTTCTATCAATTAAATTTGTTTCTGCAATAAATGTATTATTACAATGTTTGCAGAAAAATCTTTGCTTGTGAAGAATTAATAAAGAATAGCAATTTGATATCTTAGGTATTTTAATTTTACAATTTTTTCTGAAGCCCCATTTAATAATATCGTTTGATGATTTATTGACGACACCGCATATAGGACAACATTTAGGTTTATAGGTAAGAATACCTTCAATTATTTTATAATTTTTATTTTTTTTCTTCAATATTATTTGTGTTAATAAATATATTTTGGTCTTTTATATTTAGTAAATTTAGTATATAATAGTTGTTGTACATAAATTTGATTCCTTTCAGTGTTTTTTGTTCAATTACATTGTATCAAATTTTATGTACTATTTATATATCAAAAAATAGTGTGATGATTTTTTCACCAACACTATTTATAATACAACCTTAAAGATAGCATTCAGTTGCTATCTTTTTTCTTCGTTTTAAATGAATGTAAGGGAGGAAAAACGATGGGAAATGTTTATGTTCAAAAAAGGGGTAGTGTTTTTCAATATCAATTCCAAATTGCTTCAGTAGATGGAAAAAGGAAGTATAAAAATAAAAGTGGTTTTTTGACTAGGAATGAGGCATTTAAGGAAGGCGTAAAAGCTTATACTGAATATATGAATACTGTTCATGCTTTTACTCCAAATGAAATATCTTATAGTGATTATTTAGATTATTGGATGAAAGAACATTGTGAGGTAAATTTAAAGTATCATACTATTGAAGCTTATAAGAGTATTATAAGAATTCATGTTAAACCTAAAATAGGTCATTATATGTTATCAACAATTACTACAGCAACATTACAAGAATTTATTAATAAAGTTTATTTAGATGGAAGTTATTCAAAGAATTTTTTAAAAAACATTTTAAAAGTATTAAAGACTTCATTTACTTATGCTTATGAAGTAGTTGGTTTTATAAAGATGAATCCAGCTGAAAAGGTTAGATTGCCTAAATATGATATTCCAGATAGTGATCCAGCTCATATATTTACTAAAGAAGAAATTGATAAAATATTAAATAGATTTACCAATAATTCATGTGTCTATTATGCTTTTTTAACAGCATATCATACTGGACTTCGTGTATCAGAAGTATTTGGACTTACATGGGAAGATATAGATTTTGAGAAAAAGACTTTAAGAGTTGATAGAAATATATTAAAAAAGAATCAGGCAGGTGGTACTAAGAAAAGACATATAAGTGGTAATTCTACTACTGTATGGTATTTTGGTACTTGTAAAACACCTAGTAGTCATAGAACAATAGAGATAGGTGATACTTTATTAAATGCTTTAAAAAATATAAAGAGCAACAAGAAAATGATAAAAAAGAATATGGTGATTTATATATGAAACATTATGCTAAAGAAGTTATAAATCCATATAATAATAAGAAAGAAATTAAAATAGTAAATGCTATAAGTGAAATAGATGTTTCACTACCAGAAGTTTATTTATTATTTGTTAAAAAAAATGGTGTATTTGAGGGAACAGATACTTGTAAATATCCATTTAAAGTAATTCATTATGAGTTAGGAATACCTTGTAGATTTCATGATTTTAGAGATATTCATGCAACTAGATTAATAGAAGCTGGAGCTGATATTAAAGCAGTTTCTAAACGACTAGAGCATAGTACTATTGAAACAACTTATAATATATATGTTAAAGTTACTACAAAAATGGAATCTGATATTGTTAATAAATTTGAATCATATATAAATACATAATTATAGTCAAATAAAAAATAATGTGTTATTCTTTAAAAGAAGGAGTATTAGTATGAAAAAAGGAATAAAAATATTTTTAATTATTATATGTATTTTAATTGCTATTGTTTTGTTAGATTCAATTCAGGCATTAATCTTTAATAATGATCCAATAATAGGGACTGAAATGTGGTGTAAAAAGAGAAATGGTATTATTGTTGAAACATATCATTGCGATGGTAATAAAAAAATAACTAGAATTAAAAAGAATAATATTTGCAATTTTGAAGATGTATGTAAATAATTTTTCTATTAATTGAAACTATGAAGTAATATTAATGTTATTTAATAAATAATTAAGAGTCATTTAATAAAATGTTCTTTTTTTTAAATGTTTTATTGTATATGGCTGTTGAAAATAACAAAAGTTTATTAATATTAGTTGAAAATATTAAAAAATAGTATTATTAATATAGATATGTAAGGTGGTTATTGAATTGATTATCTTATTATATTATTAAAATGTATATTAATTTTTGATTGATGCGAGCAGTATTAACATCTACATGTTTTTGCTGCTTTTTTTAGTTTATAGCATAAAATATGGAATCATTATATCGATATAGATTCAAATATTGTTTTTGGGAGGTGATATTGTAGTAAGTATTAAAAAAACTTTTTAATTATTTTTTTGAAAGGAGAGTGTATATGAAAAAATTATTTAAAAAGTCATCTTTAATTTTTACACTTTTATTAACAACAGTTTTTTTTTACTACTAATGTTTATGCTTGGTATATTCCAAGTAATAATAAGACGGCATTAGCAGTTGGTGCTACTTATAGTGATGGTATATCATCTGTTAATAATGCAAATGATGCATATTCAACATATAATGCTATGGGATTGACATCAAAAAAGATAACATCGCCTAGTTCATCTAATTTAACTGGAAGCCATGCAAATGGGACCCCTTATTTACAAAGTGGCATTGTTTATCTTAATGGGCATGCAGATTATTATTCAATGGAATTCCCAAATTCTGTTTATATTACAAAATCAAGTAGTATTTCAGGTTCAAGTATAGGTATTGGATATTATGATAATACAAAAACAGCTTTAATTGAATTTGCTGGTTGTAATACTGCTTCTAATGGTTCAAATAACATTACAAAATATGGAAATGATCAAGGAGCAAATATTACTATTGGTTGGACAACAGAACTTAATGTTGCATCTTTTGTAAATTGGAATACTAGATTTAATGATAAAATTCAAACAAAAACTACATCTGTTAATTCTGCAGCACAATCAGCAAGTAATCATATTTATTTAAGTAATACTGTAAAAAATTATAAAGTTTATGGAGCAGGAGGTTATAATCCATGGTATTGGATTACAGGTAGTACGACTGCTACTTCAACTAACCCTAATACTTTAGAAACAAATGAATATATAATTGAAGCAGATAGAAGCATTAATTATTATGATATGGATAATAATGTAAATTTTGATAGAATAGTTTCAGATTTTATCATTGACAATATTAATACTGATTTTGACTTAAATAATTATAAGTTAGAAACAAGTGGAAATGATGTAAAATATTATGATTATGTATTATATGTTGGAAATATTAGGACAAATTTAGGTTATACAGTATCTATTAATAAAGATAATGAAATTCATTTGTTTGATAATATGCAAAAATATAATGAAAAAGATGCAGTTAATCATGTTTTAAATAATGAAAATAAATATAAAAATATTAATTATAACAAATTTGAAAAGTTAGCATTATCAGAATCATTAAAAGATATTGATGGTTCAACAAGTAAGATTACTAATAGAATCAATTATTATGATTTTGATTTAAATAAAGCATTCTATGTTATTGAGGTTTTGAATACGACTCAATCAGGAGCTATGAATTTATATCAATACCAATATGATATTTAATTATTTACTGGGAATTTTAAAAGTGTAAAAAAGGTAGTAAAATTTTTGAAAGTTGCTATTTTCTCTGACATACATGGAAATAGAGAAGCATTAATTTCAATTATAAAAGATATAAAAAAAGAGGGAATTAAGAAGATAATATGCTTAGGGGATACGATAGGAATAGGGCCTAATCCTAAAGAGTGTATGGACATAATTGTTGACAATAATATTAAAATGGTTTTAGGGAATCATGAACTTTATTTTATAAAAGGTACACAAATAGATGATGAGATGGGAGATGGAGAAATTAAACATCAAAATTGGATAAAGAATCAAATTACTGATAGACAAAAACAATATCTAGAAAAGTGTAACATGACATATGAAATTGATTGTAATGGTAAAAAAGTAGTATGCGAACATTTTCTCATAGATTATAATTCAAATGATCAGTATCCTTTTCATGATTTAAAAATTGCTAAAGATGGTTCAATTAATGAAATTATAAAGCCATTAAATTATGATTTAATATTTATAGGTCATGAACATAATGTATTTACTGTTGATAACAAATTATATGATGTTGGTTCATCAGGATGTAGAAAAGATAATACTACACAATACACAATATTTGATACTGAAACATTTACAGTTGAAACAAAAAGTTTAGAGTATGACAGAACTAATTTTGAACAAGATTTATTAAAAGAAAATTATCCTGATAGAAATTTGATAGCAAAATGTTTTTTCGGAATTGAACTTTAATATGAGAACCATTTTTTAGATAAGTTATTAGATAAGTTGTTGAATAAAACTTTCAATATTTCAATAAAAAATTATTAAATTAAAATAAAAGATATCAATTTAAAAGGAAAAAATTACTTGGTTGTTTTAATATTTTACTATGTGGGTCTGGTAAGGAATACAAGAACTGTTGTGGTAAATAGCCTCGCACCCCCCTTATAAAATAAGGGATTGTCAAAAATAGAAAAAGCGATAAATTTGTCTACAGATTACAATTTGTTCACGACTTGTCCACATAGTATAAATAATGTGGACAGAATTAAAAAATAAGTAAAAAGGATGCAGACAACATTTTTAAATGTCGACATCATTTTTGCTTGTAGTGATTTTTTGTAAATGTCAATCTTTTTTGTAGGTTTTCGGTAAAAAATTTTGTAG
>ENA-OPWY01000444-OPWY01000444.1-human-gut-metagenome-genome-assembly--contig:-NODE-444-length-25323-cov-2.371181_pt1 | contig 25323 bp, 20 predicted proteins | sample MGYA00241515_ERZ502022 | MGnify/ENA primary metagenome ERZ502022 (study PRJEB25962, sample SAMEA2043045) | human gut metagenome | biome: human gut; feature: human-associated habitat; material: faeces...
TGCGGCTTCCCTGACTCCGGCGGATGAGGCGGCCACACCTGCAGCCCCGGCCATCCAGCAAGTAATCAAGCCTTACATGGGCAAGGAGCAGGTCTTTGTCCAGGTCTCCCTGAATCTGGTCCACTTCAACCAGCCCAAGGCTCAGGAACCGTCTGAAGATTAACCAAGGCAATACCAACCGCAGCAAATACTTTCAACATGTCTGAAAAACAAAATTACGACAAAATCCTGTTGGCATCCGGAATCGTCCTGGGCCTGGGAGTGGCCGCCTATGGTACGCTGACCTTTCTGGGACTGAATGACAAATACAAATTCACCACGCAGGTTTCTGAAAAAGCCATCGAACCGCCTCCCGGCATCAAGAAAGCCGCAGAAGTAGGCCAGGAACTTTCCGCCTCCCACGAACTCAAGCCGATTGCCCAGGAAACACAGAAGTATGTGGGCTTCGTAGCCCCCAATCTTTGGATTAAGGAGGGGGGAATGGAACCCTTTGACATCATCTCCGGTCCGCCTATCCACGGCAACATTCCGAACAAATGGTTCCTGGACAACGGACTGGAAAATGAATTCGTTTACTCGGACGTCCTGACCCGGGACCCGGACAACGATGGATTTACGGTGCAGGAAGAATATGCGGCTAAAACACATCCCAACGACCCCAACAGCCATCCTCCCCTCGTCAGCAAGCTTTTTGTCGACGAAATCAAGCAGTTCGGCTTCTATCTGGCTTTCACCCAGGCGGATGGCAATGACTTTACCTTTAAGGGCATGAACCGCGCCAAACAGGAAATTTGGAAAAACATCGTCCAGACCAACGGCAAGTTCGGCGCCCGTAAGAATACAAAAGACGAGCCCAGGTTCGAGCTTGTCAGCGTTGTTAAAAAGGAATTCAAAAATCCCAGCCTGGATATGGTGGAAACGGACGAGGAAGCCGTTGTCAAGGACTTGAAGCCGACCAAGAACGGACAAACCTACACCATCAGGCGCGGAACAAAATACGTCATTCCAATCATTGATAAGAAAGTAAACCTTACTATCACCGCCGGCCCCGAACGGGATACCAGCTTTGAAGTAGAGGAAGGTTCCGACTTCCGGATTCCGGGAGACGCCAAACAGATCTACACGCTGAAAACCGTTGATAATGCTACACAGACCGTAACCATTGCCAACAAAACCACTGGAGAACAAACAACACTGAGCAAGAAAAAATAGAGCCGGATTTAAACTTTTCTGAAAAAAAAGCTTCACAAATCCGAAAAACATGTAAAAAGAAGAACCTAACTATGGACCACGCACCACTTTATCAACCGAAGCGTTCCCTGATCGCGCTGATGGCCATTGCTGCCTCCTGCCCGTTTGCGCAGGCTGGTGATGGCGGCGCCGTCGGAACCTCCAGTGCCTTGGGATCGTCCTACGCCGGACCGGGCAGTTACCAATACCAGTCCAGTGCAGCGCGCACAGCCATGGCCCGCCGCGAAGCGCAAACCCAGGAAGCCATGCAGCTCCTTGCGGAAGGCCGCAACCTGTACCGCGAAGGCAAGTACAAGGAAGCCCTGGACAAATACAACGCTGCTTACAACATGCTGCCTTCCGCGCCGATCAACGACCAGCGCAAGGAAGCTATCGCCAACCATATTGGCGACGCCAGCATCGCCGTTGCTCAGGAATACATCAAAGTGGGGCGCTATGACGAAGCCGACAAGCTTCTGCAGGATGCCATCAAGCTCAATCCCCGGAGCGCCAAGCTTGCCAAACAGACGCTCGAATACATGAAGGACCCGATTCGCACGAATCCGGCGCTCACCCCTGAACACGTGAAAAACGTGGAAAAGGTGAACACCCTCCTTCACATGGCCTATGGTTACTATGACCTCGGCGACTACGACAAAGCCATCGCCGAATTCAACAAGGTTCTCTCCATCGACCCGTACAACGTGGCGGCCCGCCGCGGACAGGAAACGGTCAACCGCCGCAGAATGGCTTACTATGCAGCCGCTTACGACGAAACCCGCAGCACCATGCTGGCGGAAGTGGACAAGATGTGGGAACGCCCCATCCCGATGGAAGTCCCGACCGGAGCCGACGGCACTGACAACGCACCGATCACGGACATCAACGGTGCCACGGCCAATCTGATGAAGCTCAAGAGCATCATCATCCCCTCCGTCTCTTTTGAAGACACCACCGTGGAAGACGCCATTGACTATCTGCGCAAAAAGTCCATTGAACTGGACCGCACGGTAGGCCCGAACGGCGAACGCGGCATCAACTTTGTCATCAATGATTCCCAGCCCGCTGCCGTCGCCCCCGCCGTTCCCGCAACTGATGAAGACGGCTTTGGCGAAGAAACCGCAGAAGTCACGGAAGCTGCTCCGGCAGCAGCCCCGCAGGAAAGCATCCGCACCCGCAAAATCGGCCAGTTGAAGCTGACCAATGTTCCCATGCTGGAAGTGCTCCGCTTCATCTGCAGCAATGCCGGCCTGCGCCAGAAGGTGGAAGACTATGCCGTGACCATCCTTCCTGCCGGCGGTAATGACGTGGATCTGTACCAGCGCACCTTCTCCGTGCCCCCGGGCTTCCAGTCCGCTCTCCGCACCACCGTCGGCGATGGCGGCGGCGAAGTCAGTGACGACCCCTTTGGCGGCGGTGGCGAAAGCTCCTCCGGCCTTAAGCCCATGCCCTCCATCCGCAGCCTGCTGCAAAAGAGCGGCATCAGCTTCCCGGAAGGCGCCACGGCATTCCTTGTCAACGGCAATTCCTCCCTGGTCGTCCGCAACACTTCCGGCAACCTGGACCTGATCGAACAGCTCATTGAAAACACCCGCGGCGAATCCCAGCAGGTGCGCATCATGACCAAGTTCGTGGAAGTAACCCAGGAAAACACGGAAGAACTCGGCTTTGACTGGATTGTCACCCCGTTCTCCGTAAGCAATGACCGCAGCACCTTCCTGGGCGGCGGCACGAACTACGGCACCGGTTCCACTTCCGACAGCTTTACCCAGTCTCCCGGCGGCGTGACTGGCTGGCCTGTAAACAGCGGCAGCGACACCATCAACGGCCTCGTCACCGGCGGCAACCGCACGGGTGACTACGCCATCACCAAGAACTCCGTGGACAATCTGCTGAACAGCACCAACCGCTCTGAAGCCTCCCAGAAAAACGCCGCTCCCGGCATCATGTCCCTGACGGGCATCTATGACGAAGGCTCCTTCCAGATGCTGATGCGCGGCCTGTCCCAGAAAAAAGGGTCTGACGTTCTCACTGCCCCCAGCGTGACCGCCAAGTCCGGTGAAACCGCCAAGATTGAAATCATCCGCGAATTCTGGTATCCCACCGAATACGAACCGCCGGAACTCCCCAACTCCGTAGGCAGCGGCTATAGCAATGGTTACGGTTATGGGAACAACGGTAACACTCTGAACGGTCTGTTGGGCAATCAGATCCAACCCCAGATATCCAGCTTCCCTGTCACTCCCGCCACTCCCGGCGTGTTTGAAATGAAGCCCGTCGGCGTAACTCTGGAAGTGGTGCCTACCATTGGAGACAACAAGTACATCATCGACCTGAACTTCAAGCCCAGCATCGTGGAATTTGAAGGCTTCGTGAACTACGGCAGCCCGATCCAGTCCACCGGCGTTGGTTCCGACGGCAAGCCGATGTCCCTGACGCTGACGGAAAACCGCATCGAGCAGCCGATCTTCTCCAAGAGGTCCGTTGAAACGTCCCTGTTCATCTACGACGGCCATACCGTGGCAATCGGTGGTTTGATCACGGAAAACGTGCAGACGGTGGAAGACAAAGTGCCGATCTTCGGTGACCTGCCTCTCATCGGCCGCTTCTTCCGCAGCAACTCCGACAACCACATCAAGAAGAATCTGATGATCTTCGTAACGGGACAGATCATTGACGCCACGGGCCAGCCCGTACGCGGCAATGCCCTTCCCACTGCGGTCGCTCCGGAAAGCGCCCTTCCCGCCTCCGAAGGCCTGCTGCCTCCCATGTAGGCTGCGTGCATAACGTCCATATTGGAGCGGGTGAAAGGGTAACCCTTTCACCCGCTCTTTATATCCCAGAAGCGCCTTACTTTCCCTTCCCCCCATGAAAACCCTGATTGTTACCGGAGGAATAGCCACCGGGAAATCTACATTCATCCGTCTGCTGATGGAGGCGGGAGGCGCGCGCCTGCGCCTGTTTGACTGTGATGCGGAGGCGGGCAGATTGCTGGATGGCGGTACGCTGAAAGCCCCCCTCTCCAGCGTCTTCGGCCCAGCCAGCGTAGACTCCTCCGGAAAGGCTGACAGGCATTTTCTGCGGGAGCTTGTTTTCCGGAATCCGGAAAGCCGCAGAACGCTGGAAGGGATCATTCACCCCCTGCTGCATCAAGAATGTCTTGCGCAAATGCTGGCGGCGCGTCAGAATACGGAGGTGGACGGGTTTGTCATTGACGTGCCCCTGTTTTTTGAAACTTCGGCGCGCTATTGCCAAGATGCCGTGTGCGTGGTGGCTGTTTCCAGGGGAACGCAGAAAACCCGCCTGGCTATCAGGAATGGATTCCGGGAGGATATGATTGAAGCCATTCTGGCGGCCCAGCGGCCTATCATGGAAAAAGTGGCTGCGGCCGACTTCGTCATCTGGAATGAAGGCCCCCCGGACCTGCTCCGCCAGCAAACCCAAAGACTTTACCAACATTTTTTCATGACTGAAGAACTCGACAACACCCCTTCCCCCGCCGGAGATATTCCGCAGGAAACCCTCCCCAAGCCCCTGCCCGCGCCGGAAGAAACCGCCGGGGAACAGCCGGCTGCCGCTCCGGAGGAAAATAGTGGAAACGCAGTCCGGGAGGAGGAGGAAGCAGCCCCTGTTCTGGAGCAGATTGACATCAATGAACTGCGGAAACGCCCCCTGAACGATCTTCAGGAAATGGCGGAAGGGCTGCCCATCCGGAACGCGGCCTCCCTCACCAAGTCCCAGCTGGTTTTTGAATTGGGGAAACAGCTTCTGGCAAAGGGCCATGAAGTCGTAGTTTCCGGGGTCATGGAACAAGCCAAGGATAATTACGCCATGCTGAGGGATCCGGTGAAAAGTTTCCGCACCTCTCCGGATGATATTTATCTGGGCGGCAATCTCATCAAACCCCTGCATCTCCGCGTAGGCCAGCAGATCAAGGTCAGGCTGCGCAAATTGCGGCCTCATGACAAGTACCTTTCTGCAGCCTCCGTCATCAGCGTGGAGGATATCCCTGCGGAAGACTACCGGGCGCGCAGCGATTTTGAACGCCTCACCCCCCTCTTTCCCAAGGAACGCCTCCTTCTGGAAAACAAGGGGGTCAATTCCGCCGCCATGCGCGTACTGGACCTCATGACGCCCTTCGGCAAAGGGCAGCGCGGCCTGATTGTGGCCCCCCCGCGCGGAGGAAAAACCGTTCTTCTGAAAACAATCGCCCGTTCCATCAGGGCCAATTATCCGGAAGTGGAACTGATTGTGCTGTTGCTGGACGAACGTCCGGAGGAAGTAACGGATTTTGAAGAAACCGTGGATGCTCCGGTATTCGCCTCCACTTTTGACGAACCTTCCCGGCGCCATGCCCAGGTTTCCGATCTGGTTATCGAACGGGCCAAACGCCTGGTGGAAATGGGCAGAGACGTCGTCATCCTGCTGGATTCCCTCACCAGGCTGGCCCGCGGCTACAATGCCAACCAGACGGGAGGACGCATCATGTCCGGCGGCCTGGGGTCCAATGCATTGGAAAAACCGCGCAAATTCTTTTCCGCGGCGCGCAATGTGGAAGAAGGAGGCAGCCTGACCATCATCGCCACATGCCTGGTAGACACGGAATCAAGAATGGACGAAGTGATTTTTGAAGAATTCAAGGGAACGGGCAATCTGGAAATCCGCCTGGACCGGGAACTTTCCGAACGGCGCATTTATCCGGCCATTTCCCTTTCCCAGAGCGGCACCCGCAATGACGACAGGCTGTATAACGAACAGGAATTCGTCAAAATCATGCAATTGCGCCGCCAGCTCGCCATGAAACCGGGATGGGAAGGCCTTCAGGCTCTCCTGCAAAATATCTCCAAGACACAGAATAACGCGGAACTTCTGCTGACGGGGCTGCGGTAAGATTTTCTGCCCGGCCTGTTTTTCCCCCGTCCTCCGTTCCGCCCGCCGGCACGGAGGTTTTTTTATCAGGATATCTTCCGCTGTTCCAAGATTCCGCGGCAGCATCCGGATATCGGGATGGGGGCATCCTCCCATAAACAGGGGGAGGAAGAGAGTTCCCTTTCGTCACATGTCCAGCTTCACCCGGAAAATACGCATGGAGTTGCCCACCGCAAGCAGGCAGACGCCCACATCCGCCATCACGGCGGCCCCCATCCCCGCCAGCCCCAGAATACCCAGCACCATGACCAGAATTTTGACGCCCAAAATAAGAACGATGTTCTGCACAATGATGCGCTCTGTGGCTTGGGAAAGCATCATCCCCAGCGGAACGGCCAAAGGATCTCCCTTCATCACCACTACATCAGCCGCCTGAAGAGCCGTATCGGACCCTACACCGCCCATGGCAATGCCGATGTCGGCAGCAGCGAGGGAAGGGGCGTCATTCATACCGTCCCCCACAAAGGCAAGCAGCCCCGTTTCAGGTTTCAGCCGGCGCACATGCTCCAGCTTGCCGGCAGGCATCAGCCCGCAGAATACCCCGTCCATCCCCAGCTTAAGCCCCACTTCCGTTCCGGCGGAAGAAGAATCCCCCGTCAGCATGACCAGGTTGGAAACGCCCAGTTCCCTCAATTTCCGCACCGCACGCTCCGCTCCCGGCTTGACGCGGTCAGACAGGCGGAGGCATCCCAGAAGTATGCCGTCCAACGCCGCATAAACGGTCACGCCATGGTCTTCTCCCTCCTCCGTCCTTACGCCGGCCTCTTGAAGAAAAGACTTTTTCCCCACCAGAACCGGTCTCCCTTCCACGCGGGCTGAAACGCCGCCGCCCGTCACCTCTACCAGTTCCGCCACGCGGTCCGGAAACAGAGTCCCTTCATATGCCTTCACAATGGAACGCCCCAGCGGATGGGAGGCAGAGAGTTCCGCATGGGCCGCCCAGTACAGCAGTTCCTCCGGGGAAACGCCGTCACGGGGAAGCACTTCATCCACGGAAAAAACGCCTTCCGTCAAGGTTCCGGTTTTGTCAAACACCACCGTCTTCACCTTCCGCAGGGCATCCAGATAGCTGCTCCCTTTCAGCAAAATCCCCTGCCGCGCCGCTCTCCCTATTCCGGCAAAAAAGCCCAGCGGGATGGACAGTACCAGCGCGCAGGGGCAGGAAATCACCAGCAGGACCAGGGCGCGGAACAGACCGTCCGCCCAGCTTCCGCCCGTCACAAGGGGATAAAGCAAAAATACCAGAGCGGCTATGGAAATCACCAGCGGCGTATAAATGCGGGAAAATGAGGACAGCCTCCCCTCCAGAGGGGATTTGCGGCCTGATGCGGCTTCCACCAGTTCCTGGACCCGCGCCAGGGCGGAATGCCGCCAGTCCCGCTCCGTACGCACTTCCAGCACACCCTGCCCGTTGATGTACCCCGCCAGCACGGGGCTTCCGGATCCGGCTTCCACCGGCAGGGATTCCCCGGTCATGGCGGAGGTATCCAGCACGGAGAAACCTCCCGTTACCACACCGTCCAACGGAACGCGTTCGCCGGGGCGCACTTCAATCAGGGAGCCGGGCAGAACCTCGGAAGGAGGAACGTCATCTACGGCTCCGGCTTTTTTCACATGGACGGCCTCAGGCCTCAGACTCATCAGTTCGCTTACGGACCGACAGGAGCTGCCCACCGCACGTTCCTGAAGGTACTCTCCCACGCGGTAGAACAGCATCACCCCCACCGCCTCGGAATAATCCCCCAGGAACATCGCCCCCAGGGAAGCAATACTCATCAGAAAATTTTCATTGATGGCGCGGCCGCGCATCATCCCCAGAAAGGCGGCCTTCAGTACATCCCAGCCTATCAGCAGGTAGGAGCCCACGTAGGCGGCCATACCGGCCAGGGAATCGCCGCCCGCCGCCAGCGCACTGATGAACAGGGCAATGCCCAGCACGGCGGGAACAGGCCCGATGGCGTCTCCGGAGCAGCAACAGCTTCCAGAACCGCAGCTTCCGGAACAACAGGAAGCACCTTCCGGAAAATGTTCGTGGGAATGTTCCGTGCTCATGACCTGTTCCTCTTGTACGCCTGCCTCTCCGGCATGGCAAGCCCTATATTAGCCCAAACTAACAAAAAGTCTGCGTTGATTTCTGATTCTTAAACCGTTCCAAAATCCCCATCCCCATGAATTCATCCATCGCCATGGCTCCCGCTCCCAGCAACCCCGCCTCCGCTCCAAATCTGGCAGGCAGAATTTTCAAATCCTCCATCAGGAGAGGAAACAACTGTTTCCTGAGGTTCTCCAGCAGTGGCTTCATCAACAAATCCCCTGCCTTGGCCACACCGCCCCCGATGATGAAGGCGTCCGGCACCAGCGTATACATCAGGTTCATGATCAGGCAGCCCAGCATTTCCGCCGTATCTTCCCATAATTGAAGGGCTATAGGACATCCGGACCGGGCAGCCTCGTCCAGATGCCTGGGCGTGCATTCATCCACCGTCTTGATGATTCCCGCCCCGGCATACCGTTTAACCGCCTCCGCCGCCAGTTCGTTGTTGCCGATGTATTCCTCAATGGCTCCCCGGCTGCCGAACGGTCCCGTTTTCCCCTGGTAATGAATGCTGGTCTGGCCCAGTTCCGCAGCGGAAAGCCGCCTTCCCCGCAGCATGCGGTCATGCACCACGATTCCCCCGCCTATCCCCGTTCCCATCGTCAGGCACACCAGGCTGGACATGCCGCGCCCGGCGCCCATCTTCCATTCCGCATAAGCCATGCAGTTGGCGTCATTATCCAGCACGACGGGGAGGCCCAGGGCCTGCTCCATCATCTCTTTCACCGGAATTTCCCTATCCCAGACCCTCACATTGGTAAGCTGGTAAAGCACTCCCCGCTGGTAATCACACCATCCCGGCATTCCCATGCCCATCACACAGGCGGAGGGGAATTGTCCGCGCAGGGTGCGGGCGGACGCAATCATGGCATCAATGATTGCCTGCGGGCTTTCGAACATGGCAGTAGGGATGCGGTCGGCCGTCGCCAGAATACGCTCCCCCGCCGTTACGCCCATTTTGATGCTCGTGCCGCCGAAATCAACGGCCAAGGCACAGGGTTCTGAAAAGCTCATAGTCCATACTTATGCCACCCATTCTCCGGAATCAACGTAAAAACGCATTCATCCCCACCCCTTTCCGCGGCATGGCGCACTTATCGTATAAAACACAATAAGAATCTTCCAGAAAGAGCTTGCCAGAACCGCGCCGCCCGGTCCATGATAACCTCCGTAATGATGGAAATGCCCGGTTCGGACGAATGGTTCATGCGCCAAGCCATGAAAGAATCCAGAAAGGCCCTCGTGAAAGGGGAAGTGCCTGTTGGAGCCATTGTGGTGAAGGATGGCCGCGTGATCGGCCGGGGCTGGAACCAGGTGGAGACGCTCAAGGATGCTACGGCCCATGCGGAGATGATTGCCCTGACGGCGGCCCAGGAGGCTTTGGGCGACTGGCGGATGGAAGGCTGCACCCTGTATGTCACCAAGGAGCCGTGCCCCATGTGCGCAGGAGCTATCGTCCACTGCCGTCCGGACCGCGTCGTTTTCGGCTGCCCGGATGCAAAAACCGGGGCTGCGGGGGGCTGGATCAATCTGCTGGATTCCAATCCGCCCCTGAACCATAAGTGCGAGGTGCGTCCCGGCGTACTGGGAGACGAGTGCCTGCTTCATCTCCAGGAGTTTTTCCGTGCGGCGCGTCTGGCGGCAAAAGAACGGAAAAAATTGTCTGCGCGTCTTTCTTCCCCTCCGGATGAAAACGGGGAATGAAGTCCGGAATAAAACACTTTGCATTTGCCAAAGCAGCAGAGTCACGGCAAGCTAGCGGGACTATGGAACGCCGGAACGACAATGAGACTGCGGAAGGAACGGAACGCAAACCGTCGTGGATCAAGGTTCGTCTGCCCAACGGCCGGGAATTCTGGGACGTCAAGCAGCTTGTGGAAGGCAAAAACCTCTTCACCGTCTGTGAAGAAGCACACTGCCCCAACCGTTATGAATGTTGGAACCAGGGTACGGCCACGTTCATGATTGCCGGAGAACGGTGCACGCGCGCCTGCGGATTCTGCGCCACCCGCACGGCCAAGCCCGGCCCGCTGGATCCTGAAGAATCGCAGCACGTGGCGGAAGCCGTCGTGCACATGAAGCTGCGCCACGCCGTAATTACCATGGTCACCCGGGATGATTTGCCGGACGGCGCCGCCGCGCATTTCGCCCAGGTAATTAGGGCCGTCAGAAAAGCCAGCCCTTCCACGATCATTGAAGTGCTTGCCTCGGACTTGAATGAGAAGCCCTCCTCCATCCAGACGCTGATGGCGGCCCGTCCGCATATTTTCGGACACAATCTGGAGACGGTGGAACGCCTCACGCCCATTGTCCGCTTCCGCGCCCAGTACCGGCGGTCCCTGCGCGTTCTCCGGATGGCTCTGGAGTGCGTGGACGGCAAAGTGTCTACCAAGAGCGGCATCATGCTGGGCCTGGGGGAAACGGAAGAAGAGCTTTTCCGCTCCATGGACGATTTGCTGGAGCACGGCGTCACGGTCCTGACGTTGGGGCAATACCTGCGCCCCTCCCGCAACCATCTTCCGGTGGTCAAATACGTCCATCCGGATGATTTCGCCCGGTATGAGGAAGTTGCGCGCTCCAAAGGCTTCAGGCACGTGGCATCCGGGCCGTTGGTCCGCAGCTCCTACCACGCCGCCAATTTCACCCCGGAAGCGGATGTTCTGGAAGCCATTAACGAAGACCTGAGAAAGGCTGGCGAACTTTAGAATAAATCTTGATTTTTTATCCCTCCCCTTTTACCATCCGGGCAATTCCACGTCATTGAAAATCTCATGAGCAAAACATGTTCCTTCATCAAGGCAGGAGCCATTCTGGGCGGCACGGTCATCGTGACGGCGGCTGTCGCCCCCCTGTTCCTGCCGAACCAGAATGTCAAGCCACTGACGTCCGCCCAGGCGGCGGAAATTACCGCACAGACCATGAATTCCAAATGTGCGGACTGCCACAAGCCCGGCACTCACATTTCCGAACTGGTCAATACTCTTTCCGGAGGCCTGCTGGCGCGCCATATCAGGGACGGGCAGCGCAGCTACAATATGGAAGAACCTCCCACTGCCGTTACCCTTTCCAAGCTGGAACATGTGCTTCAAATCAATTCCATGCCCCCCACTTCCTACACCATGGTGCACTGGGGCAGCACGCTCACTCTCCGGGAGAAAAACGCCATGCTCCAGTGGATCAAGGATGAGCGCCTGAAAATTTTCGGCGATATGGTAGGAGAGGAATACGCCCTTTCCCCTCTTGCCCCCATTCCGGACGCCCTCCCCACGGATCCGGCCAAAGTTGCCCTGGGCTACAAGCTTTTTCATGACGTGCGCCTTTCCACGGACAATACCGTCTCCTGCGCTTCCTGTCATTCCCTGGAAAAAGCCGGGACGGACAACCTGCCCACTTCCACTGGAGTCCGCAGCCAGAAAGGCGGCATCAATGCCCCCACCGTTTTCAATGCCGCTTTCCATGCCAAGCAATTTTGGGACGGACGCGCAGCCAACCTCCAGGAACAGGCCGGCGGACCACCCCTGAATCCGGTGGAAATGGGGTACGAACATCCGGATGACTGGAAGAAGATCGCTGCCAAACTGGACCAAGACACCGCTTTTGCCGTAGAATTCAAAAAGGTTTACCCCCAGGGATTCACCGGAGAGACCATCACGAATGCCATCGCGGAATATGAAAAAACTCTTATCACGCCGAACAGCCCGTTTGACCGCTACCTGAAAGGGGATGAAAACGCCATCAGCGAGAACGCCAAAAAAGGTTACAAGCTTTTCCTGAAGCTTGGTTGCCAGACCTGCCACACCGGTCCCGCCATGGGAGGCCAGTCCTTTGAATACGCCGACCTCAAAGGCGATTTCTTTGCCGGACGCGCCAAGACCAATGACGATAACGGCCTGATGAATTTCTCCAAAAAGGAATCGGACAGGCACCGCTTCCGCGTTCCGACCCTCCGCAACGTGGAACTCACCTGGCCGTATATGCATGACGCCTCCGCACAGACGCTGGAGGAAGCCATTACGAAAATGTACCATTACCAGCTCGGTTACGATAAACTGGACAAGAAGGAAGTGAGACTGCTGGTGGCTTTCCTGAAAACGCTTACCGGAGAATACAACGGCAAACCCGTCCAGGGCGAAGTTTGCCCTGCCTCCTGAATCTGAAGAAAAGCTCTTTTTCCAGCCGCGCCAATGAACATTCATTGGCGCGGCTTTTTTGCATTTCCCTTCCAGTTCCTACGGCAGGCACTGCCGGGAAACTTCCATTCCCCGCCTCTTCCCCGCTGGCCATACTTAGATTAAACTAATACGCAAACAATTTATATTAAACGCATTTTACATTGATTGAAAATATATCCTAATAATATCATTGACTTATCAGTTTGATAAAACTAACTTCTTTCCGGATTTGATTCATACACGCACCATGCCACTCTCCATGCTCAACATCGGCGATATTCGCCAAGTCAACAAAATCCATGGCAAGGATGAAACCCGGCGTTTTCTGGAAAGCCTGGGCTTCGTTGCCGGGAGCACGGTCTCCATCGTTTCCGAAAACGGCGGTAATTTCATTATCAACGTCAAAGGCTCCAGGATTGCGCTCAGCAAGGCGCTTGCCAGCAAAATATTCGTTGCCTGAGTTATTCCATCCAACAACCAACCATTATTCTATGACCAAACATCGTACATTGAGAGATGCCCTCATCGGGGAAACCGTCACCGTCGGCAAACTGGCGGGGGAAGGCCCGGTCAGAAGACGCATCATGGACATGGGGGTTACCAAGGGAACGCAGATATTCATCCGCAAAGTCGCCCCTCTGGGAGATCCCATTGAAGTTACTGTCCGCGGGTACGAACTCTCCATTCGCAAATCGGAAGCGGAGAACATCCATATCCATTGATTCCGCCTCTATTACCGCACGTTTCCTGATTTTACAGCAAGACGGGCACCCATATATCAAGACAAGGAAACCATTCATGAGCAACATTACCATCGCCCTGGCGGGCAACCCCAACTGCGGGAAAACCACGCTCTTTAACGCCCTGACAGGCGCCAACCAATACGTCGGGAACTGGCCCGGCGTCACCGTGGAAAAAAAGGAAGGCCGCCTGAAAGGCCATAAAAATATCATCATTGAAGACCTTCCGGGCATTTATTCCCTTTCCCCCTATACCCTGGAGGAAGTCGTCAGCCGGAATTACCTGGTCACGGACCATCCCTCCCTCATCCTGAACCTGGTTGACGGCAGCAACCTGGAACGCAATCTTTACCTCACCACCCAGCTTTGCGAACTGGGCGTTCCCGTCATTATAGCGCTGAACATGATGGACATTGTCCGGAAGCGCGGCGACAGGATCGACACGGAAAAACTTTCACGCAACCTCGGTTGCCAGGTGCTGGAAATCAGCGCTCTCAAGGGGACCGGCATCCGTGAACTGATAGACGCCGTAGTAACGACGACTGCGTCGGACGACGCCCGGACCCCGCAGGCCGTCCACTTTCCGGACCATCTGGAAAAAGCCATCGGAGAAATTGGGGAAATCATCACCGGAAAATGCCTGGATCAGCAGAAAAAATGGTTTGCCGTTAAAGTTTTCGAAAGAGACCAGAAAGTCGCGGACCAGCTCGCGCTCAATCCCGAGGAACAATCCCGCATCAACGGGATTATTGAAACCATGGAACGGGAAATGGATGACGACAGTGAATCCATTATCACCTATGAACGCTATAATTCCATTTCCCGCATCATCAAAGACGCCGTCGTTAAAGCCAGCCCCGGCAGCCTGACGGGCAGCGACAGGATTGATCGCATCATCACCAACCGCTGGCTGGGCCTCCCCATTTTTGCCGTCGTCATGTGGGCTGTATATTACATCTCCATTCAGACGATAGGCGCATGGGGCACGGACTGGGCCAATGATACTTTCTTCGGGGAATGGGTTCCGGAATGGGTAGGAAACCTGCTGGAAAACGCCGGCTGCGCCCCATGGCTGGAAAGCCTGATCCAGGACGGCGTGATTGCCGGCGTAGGAGCCGTTCTGGGCTTCCTCCCGCAAATGGCGGTTCTGTTCCTGTGCCTGGGCATATTGGAGGATTGCGGCTACATGGCCCGCGTAGCGTTCATCATGGACCGCATTTTCCGCAAATTCGGCCTTTCCGGGAAATCCTTTATTCCCATGCTCGTTTCCATGGGGTGCGGCGTTCCTGGAGTCATGGCGACCCGCACCATTGAGAACGAAAAGGACAGGCGCATGACTATCATGACCACCACGTTCATCCCCTGCGGGGCCAAAACTCCCATCATTGCCCTGATTGCCGGAGCCTTCTTCCCGGAAAATTCCTGGGTGGCTCCGGGGGCCTATTTCATCGGGGTGGGCGCCATCATCCTTTCCGGCCTTATTATGAAAAAGACTGCCATGTTCGCCGGGGATCCCACTCCCTTCGTCATGGAACTTCCCATTTACCACATCCCGGCCTGGAAGAACGTCATCATTCATGCATGGGACCGCTGCAAGGCTTTCGTGCAAAAAGCCGGGACCGTCATCTTTGTGTCCAGCGCCCTGATCTGGTTCCTCTCCAGCTACAACTGGAAGGTGGATTCCGTAGAGCAGAATGACAGCATGCTGGCCTCCATCGGCAATGTGGCCGCGCCTGTCTTCCAGCCTCTGGGCTGGGGTGAATGGAAACCCACCATGGCTACCATTACCGGATTGATTGCCAAGGAAAACGTGGTAGGCACCTTCGGCGTCCTGTATGCGGACGGCAGTTCCGGGGAAGATGAAGCGGAAAAAACGGAGGACTCCCCCGAAACGCAGGAAATGGCCCCCGCCGGCCGGGAGCTCCAGGCATCCCTGGAGGAAGGTTCCGGAGAATCCGCTGCTGAAGCGGAAGAAGAGGAAGATGAAGATGAGGAAATCAGGGAAACCGGGGACCGCCTGGTCCAAGCGGGAGCCTTCACCTTCCTGAGCGCTTTCTCCTTCATGATTTTCAATCTTCTCTGCGCCCCCTGCTTCGCGGCCATGGGCGCTATCAGAAGGGAAATGAACAGCGCCAAATGGACCTTCTTCGCCATCGGCTACATGTGCGCCTTGGCGTACTGCCTGGCCTTCCTGATTTACCAGCTGGGAGCATGGCTTTATGCGGAAGCTTCCTTCGGCATCGGGCAGGGCATTGCCCTATTGCTCCTGCTGGGGCTCGTTTACCTGGTGGCAAAGAAACCTTATACAGCCTCCAAATAACTTCTAAACCAACCCCTTAACTCTACTGAACAATATGGGAACATATATCATCGCCACCCTTCTTTTCCTGGCCCTAGCCTACGCGTTATACAAAATTTTCAGCAAGCGCGGCAAGTGCTGCGGCAACTGCGGATGTTGCGGCAACGACAGCGACGGCTGTTGCGGTGGCGGCGGAAATTGCTGCGGCGGCCACCATCACGACCACGAAAAACAGGATTAAATCCCGGCCCCGGTTATCCCATTCAGAACCTGCAAACCATTTTCTGCGGTTTGCAGGTTCTTCTGCTACGGCGCCTGCCGCAGCCAGCCTCTACCCTGTCACTCAATCCAACCGTGCTGATATGCCGCCATGGCCGCAATTACCAGCGCAATGAACAGGAAGATGAACCACATCACATTGTGGCGATGGCGGTATTCCACGGCCATCAGAGGTTCCCATTCCTTTTCCACAAAGGAAAAATCGTCCCCATTGGCAAAACGATCGTAAAGCATTTCCAGCTCCTTTCCCGTCACCCCTTCCGGGGCGGCGAATACCGGCGGGCAGCAGGAATCCGTCTTGAATACAATTTCGCAATGGTACACGCCATCCGCTTCCTTATAAGACTGGAGGCACGCGCCGTCGCGGGCGCACACCACGTGGCCGGTCGTTCCTTCCTGCAAGCGGCGCAGAGCAGTATCACGGTCGGTCACTTCATCATTTGAAATTTCCCATTGAACCTTACTCATTCTGTCAGTTTAAGATAATTCCCGTTTAAGTCAATATGGTTTTAAACGCTTCGGCCCCCGGAAACGTTGCGGCTCCCATCCATCTTCCGGCGTGGCAAAAAGCCTTCTTTTCCGTTTTTTCCGGGAACGGAGACAGGGGTGGGAAAGCCCATTTTCAGGCGGCTTTTATTTTTCCCTGGGATAAAAATTCTACGGAATAGCCTTGGGGAAGCCCCCTACCTTCAACAGTCAGTATTTGACGGTAGATAAGGAAAGGCTGAAGGCCATTCCATGACCCGGCATACATTGCCGGTCCAAGCTCCGCCAGCAGGCATCAATAAAGGAGGGTAAATGGCTCCGTAATCAAATAAGCAACGCCGCATCCTCTACCTGATCGAGAATGCGGCGTTGCCGCCAGGTCATGCAGACCCCTTCTATATCTTTCTCACGCAGGATTCCGCTCACTGCATGGAGACAGACAAGGAAGATTTTATGTTATTATACTTTCATGAAACTCCGGCCATGCCTGATTTAAGAGAAAAGGCGGCCATGTCCAGGATCAGCTGATCAGAAAGAAAAGACTGCCTGAACGCCCCAGAGAATGTTTTCGCTGGAAGTGCTGTAAGCCGGATTCGCGATGTACTGGAAGTGAGGAACAACTTTGAAATAATCATTCACCTGGAAGCTGTACATGACTTCCAGCACCTGTTCGCGGTTATGCTCAGCGCGCTCTCCGTCACAGGGGGTCTGCCCCTTGAACACACCGTAGGAAATGCCCAGGAAGTCATCTTCACGGGAAGGGAAGAGCTTAATGTTGGCGCCCACGGAGAATTCAGCGGAGTTGCTCAAGTATTGTTTGGCGGCAAATCCGGCGCGAGAGTAAATGGTCAGAGGATCGCAGGGAGTATATTCGATGCTCGCGACAAGCCCGGCATTTTGGCGGCGGCGTTCCCCGGTCCCGTCGTCCATGTCCACATCCGTGCTGGTATAGAACGGATTGATGCGGAGAGTCGCAGCGCCGTCGGCAAAGATATGGCCGTATTCGCCAACCACGGCATAACCATCGCAATAATCGGAATTAAAAGGATTGTATCCGGAATCGCATCCCGTGCGGGAAACGGCAACCATCATGTAATTATTGCGGTTGAGTTCAACTTGCAGAATACCGCCAATATTGCTGTCCACCAAAGGCAGGATAGTGGAGTTCACAAACCCGTCATTGGTGAAAGAGGAGAAGGAGTCATTGGCAATGCTGACAGCATCAAAGTAGTTGGTGAGATTCACCATACCTGCGATGAGGCAAGCGCGCTTCCCTGCAAAGTATTGCATCAGCGCCACTTCAGGGAATATTCCTTCATGAGGCCCCATCGCGTCAGCATGCAAGCCGGAAGCCGTGGCATAGGCTTCAGTGAAAAACGTATCGCTCTGAGCGGATTCACGATCCAGCCCCCATGAACCGGAAAATTCCACACGCAACCAGGTTCCCCCGTTGGCCTTGTCTTCAATAAGGCGCTGATTAAGCTGGGCATGAAGAAGAGCCAGGTTGTTATGGCGCTTAACATCGGAAACCTTTTCCGTATTCCAAAGTCCGTAGGCCATATCCACACCCCATTGGGTGCCGTATTTCTCATTGGCCTTCACCTTGTAGGCAGGATCGCCTTCTTCCGGAGTGAACATATTGATGCCCTGCAAAATATCACCAACAGCAGGGGTGCTGTCTTGAGCGATTACAGGAAGCGCCATGAGGCTCGTCAACGCCATTGCTATTATGTTATGCTTCTTCATAGAAAACGGTTAGTCTTATCGTTGGATGTTTGTGGTATAATACTTATATGATTGATCCAGAGGTGGAGAGGGGCGCTTTCCTTTTACAGGGAAAGAGCTCCGCTTCCGTTCTCCCGGGCTTGCTCTTTCACAGCTCTGCCGCATGCCCCCATACAGAACCCACAGTCTCCGCAGAGCAGACGGTATCTGGGACGCCGGATGAGCAGCCCGGCCAGTTTCCTGTACCGGCAGACCCGGCGGAAGAAACGGTGAAGTCCTGTATGGGTCAAGTTCATGCAACGCGGCAAAGTTAGATTAAACTAACTATTCAGTCAACACTTTTTCTTCCCAATGCCCTTGCCCTGCTCAGTACAACATTATGTTGGTTCATTATATTTTATTTGTTTTCAACGTATTAAAAATATCGCAAAAATATTTTCATGTCTGCTAAAAATTAGTTTCAGCTAATTCATCTTGACCAGAATACGGGGGCACGCTAAAAAAATGCAGGCTGGATTGGATATAATCCAATCCTTCCGGAAAAGAAGCGGCTGCATGCCGCCAAGGCCGGATGAACCCAATCAAAACATTACCATGAGTTACATGAACAACAAAGGCCTCTGGGGCTTCGTCGGAGGAATGATCGCCGCCGCCATCGGAGCGAAAGTAGTAAAAAGTCCCGTTGCCAGGAAATTGGCCGTCCAGGGCCTTTCCAAGGCCATGCTCATCCAGCAGAAGGCCATGGAACAACTGGCAAACATCCGGGAAGAAGCCCAAGACCTGTGCCATGAGGCCGCCGCGAAAAACAGCAGGCCGGAACAGTAGCAATCTCATTGTCCATCACCAAACAGCGGGGTGCCCGTTTCCTTCTCCGCCAGCGGAATGGACCGCCCCCAACGGGGGAAACGCACGGAGAAGGGCGTTTCCCCCTTTTCTTTTTCCTTATCCATGCATTACCAGGTTATCCATCATACGCCCGGCAGGCTCCGTGTACGCAGCGGCCGCTGCGCATTCAATCATGATCAGGCTTACGGCATCGAATGCAGGCTCCTGAAACAGAAAGGCGTATACTCCGTCAAGGCCACCCCCTGCAACGGAGGTGTGTTCATCCTGTATGAAGGAACCAGCCCCCAGGCCATTTTCCGCACGCTGGACAGGCTCAGGCCGGAAACACTCCGCAGCCACGAACCGGAAGAGCGCGCGGAGGCCAGGAAACTGGCCCGGTCCTTTTTTCTCCGCATAGCGGGGAAAGCTTCCTCTTTCCTGTTTTGCAAGGTGTTTCTGCCGCCCCCGCTCAGAATGGCCAAAGTATTCTGGAATTACAGTTCCTATTTACGGCGCGGAATGGCCGGCCTGGGAAGCGGACGGCTCAACGTAGCCGTTCTGGACGCCGTCTCCATCGGGGTTTCCATAGGCACGAAGGCTTACGGAACGGCCAATTCCATCATGTTCCTTCTTTCCATTTCAGACCTGCTGGAAAATTACACTCGGAAAAAGACCCGGGCGGCGCTTGCGGCCAGCCTGAGCATAAATATAGACCGCGTCTGGCGGGTGGAAGAAGGAGGCATGCGCCAGGTTCCCATGGAGCAAATCCGCCCGGGGGAGAAAATCCGCGTGGACGCGGGGAACGTCATCCCTGTGGACGGTACCGTGCTGTCCGGAGAAGCGGAAGTCAACCAGGCCGCCATGACGGGGGAATCGGAAGCGGCTTCCAAACGGGAAGGGTCCGTCGTCTTTGCCGGAACCACGCTGGAAACGGGTTCCCTCGTCATCCGGGTGGACGCCGCAGGAGACCAGTCCCGCATTAACAATATCATCGCCCTGATCGACCATTCGGAGGAACTGAAAGCGCGCATCCAAAGCCGGGCGGAAAAGCTGGCGGACTCTATCGTTCCCTATACCCTGCTCACGGCAGGGGCGCTGTTTCTGTTCACCAGGAATATCTCCAAGGCTCTCTCCGTGCTGATGGTGGATTATTCCTGCGCCATCAAGCTCGCCACCCCCATCTCCGTCATCTCCGCCATGAAAGAGGCCGCAGCGCGCAAGATCATGATCAAGGGCGGGAAATTCATGGAGCTGTTCGCCAAAACGGACACCATCGTTTTTGACAAGACGGGCACGCTGACCTCCGCCTGCCCTCAGGTAACGCAGATCATCCCTTTGAGCGACTGCAGCAGGGAATATATCCTGAAAACGGCAGCATGCCTGGAAGAACACTTCCCCCACAGCGTGGCGCGGGCCGTTGTGCGCAAAGCGCTGGAGGAGGGCCTGCACCATGAAGAAGAACACGCGGAGGTGGAATACATCGTGGCCCACGGCATTTCCTCCCGCCTTCATGGAAAAAAGGTTCTTGTGGGCAGCTACCATTTTCTCTTTGAAGATGAACGCATCCCCCTCACGGAAGAGCAAAGGCTGACCATACGCAATCACGCCAGAGGAAAATCCAACATCTTTCTCGCCATAGGCCGCAGAGCAATCGGCATGATCGGCGTCAGCGACCCGCCCAGGCCGGAAGCCGCAGAGACGATCGCCCGGCTGAAACGGCAGGGCATTTCCTCCATCATCATGCTCACGGGGGACAGCGAATCCGCAGCCCGCGCCATCAGCCGCCAGTTGGGCATCACGGAATACCGTTCCCAGGTTCTGCCTGAAGATAAGGCCCGCTTTATCCAGCAATTGAAGAAATCCGGCAAAACAGTGTGCATGGTGGGAGACGGCATCAACGATTCCCCCGCTCTTTCCTGTGCAGATGTTTCCGTCTCCATGAAGGATTCTTCCGATATCGCCCGTGAAGTGGCAGATATTTCCCTGTTGTCCAGCTCTCTGGCTGAACTGGTTGTTTTAAGGGAATTGAGCTGTGCCGTCCTTGAAAAAATAGAACGCAACTACCGCTTTATCATCGGGTTCAACTCCTCTCTGATCCTGCTGGGCATGTTCGGGCTGATTACCCCGGACCTTTCCGCGTTCCTCCATAACGCTTCCACAGTGTACGTCAGCGCGCGCAGCACACGCCGATGCCTTCCCCCGGTTCGGGTTCCGAAGTAAAAAAGAGAGGGATGAGCCATTCCCTCATGAACCGTCCCCCCGGAAAATCATGAGGGAGTATTTTATTCTCCTCTCTCCCTGCAACGATCCGTCAGAAGCTGGAAACGGGAGATTTCCTCCAGAGTCATGATATGTTCAATGCAACAGGCCACTTCATCGGCGCGTTTTTCCTCCATCTTCAACACCGTAATGAGGAACTCCTTCACCATGGTATGGCAGGAAATGACCCGGTCCGCGTAATAACGGCCTTCCCTGGTCAGGACAATGGGAGAATACTGCGTGTATTCCACCAGGCCGCGTTCCTTCAACTGCTTCATGGCCAGTGAGGCGGAAGGTTTTTTCACGTTCAGGGCTTCCGCAATTTCCCCTACGGTGGCGCATCCCTTTTCCAACTCAATGTTGCGGACGGCCTCAATATAATCCTCCAGGCTGTTGCTCAACTCCGGAGTGGAAAATTTTTCATGTATCATGATTGATGCTTATTAGGTTTAACTAACAAAAAAAACAATAACCAAGGCTCTGACCAAGTCAACCTCTTCTTGAAAAATATTAGGTGAAACAAACTTTTTTCTTGCAACATGAGTTAGGTTGCACTAACTTTGCTTCATGGTCAGCCCCAATTCGGAAAGAAACGGTGAAAGAAAGTGCTCCGGCGGCGCACCCGCCAGAATGGAGTCCTTCTTTTCCAGGTTTTTTTCCTCCTCGCGCCCCTGCTGCTGCCGGGGCTGCGCCCTGAAAAGCTCCGGGAAAAACTGTCCCGCCGGCTACCAGGGAAAACAGGCGCGGCCAAATTCTATGGGGAACGCGTCCACAAACTGTATGGACTAGTCATCCGGTGCTCTAACACATTATCGCCTAAACACGGACGCGTTCCCCTCACTTTTTTTCCGTGGGCATCAATCAGCGGAGAATTGCCTCCGGGCCATCATATCCTCCGGGCGTATAACTGCGGATGGAGACTCCTCTTTCCGGCGTTACGTCCGCCGCCCAGCATCTGGCATGGCGGAAACAGGCGCCCAGGTTGACGTACAGCCGCCGCCCCTTTTTCCCGCTCACCGCCCGCCGGTGAAGATGGCCAAAAATGACGACTTCCGCTTCCGGAAAAAAACGGTCTGCAAATTTCCCCATGCGCCGCATCATCGTCAGCCATGCCAGAAGAATCCGCACGGGCCGTTCCGGCGGCCAGGCAGAATGAGCTAAAAAACGCACCAGTTTATTTTGATGTGTTCCGGAACACGTATAAACAGGAGGCACCAGCACACTCATGGTACGGGCCAGCTCCAGCCGCCGCAGTAAATCTGCCTCCGCCTCCGGGAACGCTGCGATCAGTTCGCGGGAAACCTGCTTGTTTTTCAAATATTCCCATCCCCACGGAGCCACCTCCCTGAACAGCGCATGGCCGTGCAAAGCGCAGATGCGGCCGCCCTGCAATTTCAGCAGGCCGGCTTTCTCGTCCGGATCATGGTTGCCGGCCAGCAGAACGGGCTGCACCCCGGCATCCCGGCACATCCGCAGGAAACGGGCCCGTTTTTCCAATCCTTCCTCCCGGCAGGGGCTTTCACGGGTTTCACTGAGGTCCCCGCACACTACCAGATGGGAGCACCCCTCCAGAAGAAACCCCAGCTCTTCCGGCTCCCGGGCCAGCGCCTTGGCATGGCCGAAATGGATGTCCGAAATAAACCTGGCGCGTTCCCCCGGAGCAAGATCAAGTTCCTGAATCATAAAGACGAGGGAAGGAGAAAAACAGTCATGGAATCAGGAACGCTGCCGCACCATTTCATACAGGCATACGCCCGTAGCCACAGATACGTTCAGGCACGGAATGCTTCCCTTCATGGGAATCCTCAGCAGGAAATCGCAGTTCTCTTCCGTCAATCTTCTCATCCCTTCCCCTTCCGCCCCCATCACCAGTGCGGCCGGCCCCGTGAAGTCCGTTTCATACAGGCCGCGGTCTCCTTTGTCCGACGTGCCGAATATCCAGATGCCGCGGCTCTGGAGCTGCTTCATGGTGCGCGCCAGATTGGTCACCTGAATAAAAGGCACCTTTTCCGCAGCGCCGACGGAAACGCGCAGCACCGTCTCCGTAATGCCCACGGATTTGTCCCGGGGGGCGATGACGGCATCCACTCCCGCGCCGTCCGCCGTCCGCAGGATGGCTCCCAGGTTGTGGGGGTCCTGCACGCAGTCCAGAATAAGCAGCAGAGGGTTGGAGGATTTGTCCAGAATCCCGTCCAGCACCTCCTCTCCCAGCGCCTTCACGGCAATTTTGGACGGCGCGCTGCGCACATGCTTGTTCCGGCGCGCTTCCTGTTCGTTCCCTTGGGGTCTCATGCCCATGAATTAGCGTGTTTCACACTTCTTTTCCAGACAAATATGCCCTGCCGCCCCATCATTGGGCGTGACTTGGCAGCCCGCGTCATGGTACAATTCCGTACCATTCAAGATGAAGACGAGCGACTTTTTAGTCATTGGGGCAGGTGTTGCCGGATTGAGTTTCGCCTTGAGAGCGGCGGAACACGGCAAGGTTGCAGTCATTACAAAAGGCAAATTTCTGGATTGCAGTTCCGCCAAGGCACAGGGCGGCATCGCCGCCGTATGGGACCGCAACGATTCCTTTGAAGACCATGTTGCGGATACGCTGGACGCCGGAGCGGGCCTCTGCAACGAACAGGCCGTGCGCACTATCGTGGAGGAAGGCCCGGACGCTATCCGGGAACTGCTGGAATGGGGAGTGAACTTTGACCCCGGCAACCAGGGAGAGGATTATGAACTGGCCAGGGAGGGCGGCCACACCAAACGGCGCATCCTCCACGCCAAAGACGCAACCGGACTGGAAATTACCTCCAAACTTCTGGAGGCGGCCAAGCTTCACCCCAACATTGAACTGCTGGAAGACCATTTCGCCATTGACCTGATTACGACCACCAAGCTGGGCCTCGTCACGGAAGACCGCGTTCTGGGAGCCTACGTGCTGGACCGCGTCTCCGGGGAAGTGGAAATCTTCCGGTCAGACCGCGTGCTGCTCGCCACCGGCGGCTGCGGGCGCGTATATCTGTACACTACCAATAATGATTCCGCCACGGGGGACGGCGTAGCCATGGCCTGGCGGGCGGGGGCCACCATCGCCAACATGGAATTCGTGCAGTTCCATCCCACCTGTTTCTTCAACACCCGCGCGGAAGGCGCGGAAGCGCGCTCCTTCCTCATCTCCGAAGCCGTGCGCGGGGAAGGCGGCGTGCTGATAGGCGCGGACGGGAAGGAATTCATGCACAAGTACGACCCCCGCAAATCCCTAGCCCCGCGCGACATCACCGCCCGCGCCGTAGATTCGGAAATGAAGAGGACGGGCAGCATGTGCGTTTATCTGGATATCTCCCACAAGCCGGAAGGGTTCGTCCAGGAACGTTTTCCCCTGATTTACGAGACATGCAACCGCTACGGCGTCAATCCCGCCAGGGAACCTATTCCCGTTGTTCCCGCAGCGCATTTCCAGTGCGGCGGCGTGCTGACGGACGTCAACGGCCAGACCAGCCTGGACGGCCTTTACGCCGCAGGGGAAACCGGCTGCACCGGTCTTCACGGCGCCAACCGGCTGGCTTCCAACTCCCTTCTGGAATGCGTGGTGGTCGCCAAGAGGGCGCTGAACTCCATGCTCTCCCTGCATCCCCTGAGAAAGGATTCCCCCACTCCTTACGACATCCCCGCCTGGCACCACGGAGATACAGCCCTGCCTGACGAACTTTCCGTCATCTATCATAATTGGGATGAAATCCGCCGCCTGATGTGGGATTACGTCTCCATTGTGCGGACCAATAAAAGGCTGGACCGCGCAGCCACGCGGCTCCGGATGCTGCACCGGGAGGTAAAGGACTTCTACTGGGGATACCGCATTACGCCGGACATTCTGGAATTGCGCAACCTGGTGGCGGTGGCCTCCCTGATCGTGGACTGCGCCATGCGCCGCAATGAAAGCCGCGGCCTTCATTTCAATACGGATTATCCCGGCAAGCTGGACCACCGCTTCGTCACCCAACTGCACCGATGGTAAACTACCGGCAGCGTCAACAGGCATTACGGAAGGGGTTCTTCGGGAGCCCCCTCCTGTCCGCATGCCTGCTCACGCTGCCGATTCTGGTTTCCGCAGAAACCGCCAGGGCGGACATCCAGACAGGCCGGAGCGCCACCCGCGCCCTGACGAACAGTTCCGGACGGCCCAAAGGCCCCGTCATCGTCACCCCAACGCAACGGGACCCCCTGCCCCGGGTCATCGTCAAATCACCTGTTGCTGCAGAGGCAGGGAAACGGCCCGCGCCCCGCATCCTT
>ENA-OPWY01000453-OPWY01000453.1-human-gut-metagenome-genome-assembly--contig:-NODE-453-length-25020-cov-2.609133_pt1 | contig 25020 bp, 21 predicted proteins | sample MGYA00241515_ERZ502022 | MGnify/ENA primary metagenome ERZ502022 (study PRJEB25962, sample SAMEA2043045) | human gut metagenome | biome: human gut; feature: human-associated habitat; material: faeces...
AAGCGGCATGGCCGATGGCCATGCCGCTTATACTATATTGCTTTTCCGCTTTTACCCCGCCAGTGATTGCAGGATGCACTGCACGTCCAGTATGTTGATAGTCTGATCTCCGTTGGCGTTCGCCCGCAGCCACATGGGCTGGGTGAGGTCGTTGAATCGATACATACCCATATACATATCGTACACCAGTTGGGCGTCGTTCACGTCCAGCAGGCCACTGTTGTTGGCATCGCCGTTTATAGTCAGGCTGTCGGCCTGCCCTACCGCGGTGCTGATGGCCCTGCGGGCCTGCTCCGTTGTGGGAGCAGTATCCACCACGTACATATATGCGCTGTGTTCGGGGACGTACAGCATGGGTGCGCCGTCATAGGTCAGCATTTTCCCCACCGGCACGGTGAGGGACGCCTCCACCAGCCACACCCGGCCCGACAGGTACTCCGACACCCGCACGTCCGCTGTCAGCCGTGTGGTCTCGGTCACGGACACTGTCAGGATCGCGCCGCTGACCAGCTCCGCCGGGATGGTGTACTGACCGACCGTGCCTTGCAGCGTCTGGCCCTCCACCAGCACCACGTAATCGCAGCTTTCGTCCGCGTTCAGGCCAAAGGTGAAGGCGCTGCCGCTGCGGCAGGTCTGCTCCGTCCCGCCGGCCACGTCCTCCGCGCCGCTGCCGACAAAGAGAACCAGCGTCGTGCCATCCGCTGTCACCTTGGCCACGGTGATGGTCACCGGGCCTGTCACGTCCTCGCCGGCGATGGTGTAGGTGTTTCCAACGTTTGTCAAGGAAACGCGGCGTCCGTCCACCACGGCGGACACCGCGTACTGCATCAGCTCGGTTTGGTTCACCGCGAAGTGAAAGTCCTGCCCGTAAGTGGCCGTTGCAGTTGCTTGTACGTCACCGCTGCCGCTGCCCGCTACCGTGACGGAATAGATCTTGGGCGTGCGCTTCACGTTGCTGATTTTCAGCGGGCCGGTGACGTTTTGGACGGTGTAGCTGCCGCCGTTGTTATCGATTACTGTGGCTGGGTCGTTGCCAACCGTGGCGGTGAAGGTGTAGTCGTAGTGCGGGTCGGTTTGGAAGGTATAATTGCCACCAGCGGCCACCGCCGCGTCGCCGTACATGCCCATGTTGGCCGGCAGCTCCACCAAATAGCATCCGTTGGTCACGGTGGCTACGGACTTTTCCTCGTCCAGCTTCGCAGGTTTGGCATCAAATTGGGACTGGGAGCGGTCGCTGACCCGCGCTTCCAAGAGTTGGACCTTTGTAACGCAATTTGTATTTACCTTGAAGTGCAGCAACACCGCGCATCTGTCTGTTGAGATACTGTCGCCGCAGCCAGCCACGGTGATCACGCCGTTTTTCGCACTGACTTGCAGTTCGCGCTTGTCCTCCAACGGCTCGCTGCCGACAGCTTCGGTAAACTCCAGCGCGTTGGTGTCATAGGCCAGCGTCAGCCAAAAGGCGTTGTAGGTGGTTTCTTCTTCCGTTACTGAGTTGATAAATACAGCGACTTTGGCTGTGCCGTCATCGCATTTGCCCCACAGGTAAGCCGTGTACGAGCCGGTACTGTCGCCGGCGACCACCGCCGTCATCAGCGCGAGAAGGAGCGCCGATGACAACAATATGGCAAGCAAACGTTTCGTATTGCCCCGCCTCCTGTCGAAAAATGTCACTTTCATGGTAAATTTTAGCACCTTATAGTGGCACGCGCAACGCAATTTGGGCCGTCAATACGGCAGAAATTTGCGGTCGGTTCTTGGGCAGTATGCACAAAAAACAGGAAATGCGTGGTTTGGGAGTGCCGTGGCGGTATCCGAGACGGGGCAAGGCGAAACGCCGCAAAGCCTTGTGACACCTGCGTTTGCGGGATTTCCACCAATATAAGCGTAAGGCGTAAGCAGCAATATTCGTTCTCTGCATCTCAGCCACAGCATCCATGCTGTTGTGTTGCCTGCCGCCCCCGCGTAGAGGTGTGCAACGTTTCGAGCGACAAAGCTGTGAGCATCCATAGAGGATGACTTCTCTATATGATGGGACTCTCACAGCTCAAATGTATAATACTCAGTAGCGTTTTTCAAGTATAACAGACAAAATTGGACATATAATACAGCTTCATCTTTAATTCCATATTTTGCTTTGAAATCACTATCGCTCGCCTTAAACATATCAGTATCTATTCCATTATGGATGACAACCGTATTATACCCCCTAAGAAAAGATTCCTTAACTTCATTTGCCAACCAATGAGAAGGAGTAACAATTGTAAGATTCTCAACTCCAGAAAATACTCTTTTTTTAAATTATACTGAAACTTTGAATCATCAATATAAGACATAGCGCCATTTTCGCCAATCCTCCTCGTTTGCTAATCTATATAAAATACAGAGCCATCAGGTTCCCCTTGACAGCTCTGTCTATCTCTTTCTAATCTGATACTTCATTCTATGGCTATCGGTATGATAACCCGGCAATCCTGTTATGTATTGTTCGTTTCCGTAAACTTCCTGCTCGGATTATCACGGCAGGAAATCAATCTGTCCAAAAAGCTAACGACCATATCCAGCATCTGCGAATCGCACTGCGTTAATTTCGGGGCAACCTCTGTATTTATTTTGACTTCGGGGTTCGCATTCGGATTATCCATCACGAAGTAATCCATGCTTTTCTCTAGTATCACGCTGATCTTGAACAGCAACTCCAGAGAAATCCCGATTTTCCAATTTTCAATATTACAGATATGAGTTAGCGTGCAATCGCATAGACCAGCCAGGTATTCCTGCGTTTGATGCTTTTCTTTCCTCGCCTTCTTGATCCGCTTTCCGATTAACGCTGTATCTAATGAGCATTGCTCAATTTCAGCCGTAGTCAGCATTGGCACCCCACCTCCTATCCATTCTGTGTGCATATTCATTATACTGAATTCCCTCTTTCATTTGAATTATGTGATAACTCATATATTGATGTATGAAATCAGATTTTGTCGAAAAAATTGTGTTCAGACATAATTATTTATGTTTGACATCAGTTATTTGCCGGAGAACAAGAGGGAATCCGGTGGATCTCTGCAGCCGAAAAACTTCGATGCAGATTGCGCTGCGGATAAAAAACCGCAAATCTGAACCGGGAAAAAAAGAGGGTCGGACAATTTTGCCCGACCCAACGTTGCTGCTTCCATTCTCGCAATGATGCTATATTCTTTTATCTCCGTTCTGAATCACTCCGATTCTGATGAAAACCGGATACAAATAGCTTGCCCCAAAACAGCGCAGCATCTTAGGATCGGTTATCACGAAGCCTTCCTTCTGTAGCTTGACTGCATTTTCCAATGCGATATTTGCGGTTGCTCTCGTTACTGACTTTTCCTTTCTGCTGAAAAATATTTCATTGCCCTTAATGGAATAGTGGAATTGAAGCCCTTTCGCCGTCCGAAAAGGATAACCCTCAAATGCGGTCAGCGTGTTCCACAGCAGCTCCTCCAGTCCCTCTTTTGCTTCTGATGCCATTGCTTCCACAATCTTTTCCACTTCAATTTTACGGGTGCGGTACTTCTGCAAACGCTCCGCCAAAAGCGTCCGTTCCTCCATCTTATAGACCGTCTTGCTATATGGAAGATAGCTCTGCGCCGAAGCCCGGCTCAAGTTAGTCAGCTCCTGGATTTCCGCTACACTTTTTCCCTCTCTGAACAGCGTATTCACCGCCTTACTGATTGTGGTCTGATATGCGCCGGTTGTAATCAGCAGCTTCCTCACCTTGAGCGGCGTCATGGAATATTCCTCCGCCAACTGCTTGAGTTGCATATGCCCGGTATCATCTTCCGTTCCCTGGGGTGGATTCAAATACGCATCCGTCACCGCTTCCATGAGCTGCTGTGCCATCTGGTCAGAATCATACTTTGGTTTCTTTTTTGGTCTTGCCATGTTATCCCTCCTGATATAGTTTTCGTTTCAATCTAATTTAGTATGCCCAGATAATGGCGGAGAGACTGGCTCTCCGCCACTTTTTCAATCAGTCACGCCGGAACAGGTCACGAGTATATACTTTATCTTTCACATCGTCCAGACAGCTATCATAGCGATTTGCAATAATTGCCTGTGCCTGCTCTTTGAACACAGTCAAATCATTCACCACTCTGCTTCCAAAGAAGGTTGTACCATCTTCCAAAGTCGGCTCATAAATGATAACCGTTGCGCCTTTGGCTTTGATACGCTTCATGACGCCCTGGATACTGCTCTGACGAAAATTATCTGAATTAGATTTCATGGTCAAGCGATAAACGCCAATTGTAATTGGTTTTTCACGAGATACATCATAATCAAAATCCTCATCGTATCCATAATATCCCGCTTTCACTAAAACACGATCTGCTATGAATTCCTTTCGGGTTCGGTTGCTTTCCACAATGGCCTCAATAAGATTTTCTGGTATATCTTGAAAATTAGCAAGCAGCTGTTTGGTATCTTTAGGCAGGCAATATCCCCCATAACCGAAAGAGGGGTTGTTATAGTGACTGCCAATACGTGGATCAAGACACACGCCTTCGATAATCTGTTGTGTATTCAGTCCCTTCATCTCCGCATAGGTGTCCAGTTCATTAAAATAGGACACACGGAGCGCAAGATATGTATTTGCAAACAGCTTGACTGCTTCTGCTTCGGTAAAGCCCATAAATAGAGTATCTATGTTTTCCTTGATTGCGCCCTCCTGCAAAAGCTCAGCAAAGGCCTTTGCTGCTGCGTTGAGTCGTTCGCTTCCATCAGTTGAAACGATAATTCTTGACGGATACAAATTATCGTACAGAGCCTTAGATTCACGCAGAAACTCCGGACTGAAGATAATGTTCTCACTGCCCATCTTCTCACGGATGCTTGCTGTATATCCAACCGGAATCGTGGACTTTATGACCATTATGGCATCCGGATTCACCTGCATAACCAGCTTAATAACATCTTCCACTGCAGAAGTGTCGAAGTAGTTCTTCTTACTGTCATAATTGGTAGGCACTGCAATCACAACAAACTCAGCATCTTTATATGCCGCCTCACCGTCCAGTGTTGCAGTTAAATCCAGCTCTTTTTCAGTAAGATACTTTTCAATATATTCATCCTGAATGGGAGACTTTTTATTATTGATCATCTCCACCTTTTCCGGGATAATGTCAACTGCCACAACATGATTGTGTTGGGCTAACAATGTCGCAATAGAAAGGCCCACATAGCCTGTGCCTGCAACAGTAATTCTCTTATTCATTCCTCTACTCCTTAAAATACAATTATACTATGTAACATCTTAGATACGGGATCTTTCTTATAACCCAAACCGAAACATACGAAAAAACCGCAATAATGCATGTTAGCAATGGAACCATTATTACTGGAGTCCCCGTCAAGGATGTGATTCCCACTTTAGCTACTACATCCCGCCACAAGACATGGATTGCAAAAACGCCTAATGTATTTGAACTCAGCCACCCAAGTACTTGTGAATACTTTTTGCCCAAGTTGATATTTTTTCTATTCTTAAAAAGCAGAAATATTGATACTGAAATAAGCATAACATTCGGTTGAAAATAATGAATTAATCCCCACGCTTCACCTTTGATTCGTGATCCTTGTACTGTAATCAATACAGTAATTGTCATACATAGTAAACCAGTAGTATAAAGCATTTTTTGTGTTCGCTCGCTTATATCACAATCTGCAAGAAAGAATCCCAACATAAAATATGAAGCATAGCCAAGTGTAAAATGCCATTCAAATTCTTGAAAGACAGTATGCAAAAGTGATAAATTTTGCAACTCAACAATCTGTGAAATACCAAAAGTAACTACAATTGACAAGAATACAAAGTACTTCAGTAATTTTTCATCTTCAATAATTTTTTGCAGAAATGGACTTATAAGATATAACCCCATTAGCATATAGCAATACCACAAATGAAAGTGTCCTTTTATTATCCTACTAACAATCTCGTCAATCTGTACTCCTGTCCCTCTGATTACATCAGGTACAATTCCTAATATTGCATATACGACAGACCAAAACACAAAAAACATATAATATGCAAAAGCTTTTCTTTTAGTTTTCTCTGCGTCAGCTTCTTCTTGGGACTGCCAAGAAGAGTTCCAGTTACCATCACTAGTACTGGAACAGCACATCTTGACATACAATTATAAAAAGTGATTATCACCCACTTACTATTGTTCACATCTATCGTAGTCCAACACTGTGTGGAAACGTGAATCATTATCACTGCAAAAATTGCAAACACCTTTAACTCATCAATCCAAAGCTCCCTGTTATATTGAATACCCCCCCGATTCTATCGGTTGTCAAGGTTTCTTTATACTTCTTCACAACTTCCAAATTCTCCAATCATATCAATACTTGCAAAATCTGTAAGCGGTAATTTTACCGGCTTTCCTGTCTTTTGGCTTTTATAGATAGCAAGAACAACTTCCAATGCATTCCGCCCAGCAACCGCATCAACGTACGGTTTTCTGTCTCTTTCGATTGCATCAATCATATCTGCAAACAAGCTAGTATGTCCATTCCCGTATACGTTACTTGTTTCTTCCTGAAGTATTTGATTTGCCTCATCTTTTTCATTTTGAGAAGCAAACTCCCATACATCAACGTTATTACAAGATGTGCCACCGAGTTTGACAGTTCCTTCTTCACCAAAAAGATAAAGTGTCTCCTCCAGATTTTTTGGGTAAACATTAACTGTTCCTTCGATTGTACCAATTGCGCCATTTTTTGCTTTTATGACCGCCATACCAACATCCTCGGCCTCTAGGTAATGATGAAATTGCTGTCTAGTAACACCATAAACTTCTTCTATTTCATCACCCAACATCCAGCGAAGAAGATCAATTCCATGAATACACTGATTCATCAGAGAACCGCCATCAGATGCCCATTTCCCTCTCCATGAAGCCTGGTCATAATATCCTTTATTTCGATTCCAGCGAACATGAATGCTGCCATGAGAGATTTTTCCAAATCGGTCAGCTTCAAGAGCATCTCGCATTTCTTGAACCGCCAGATTAAAGCGATTCTGATGACACGCAGATACTTTTACTCCTTTTTCGCTAGAACGACGGACAATCTCATCAGCATCTTTCATACTCATCGCAATCGGTTTCTCAATAATAACGTTAATACCGTGATCGATACAATACAGGGCTATCTCCGCATGTGCGCCACTATCTGTGGCAATACTAATAAGTTCTATTTCATTTTCATCAATCATATGTTTATAATCAGTATACCGCTTTATTGTTTTATCTCTTGCCAATTCTTGATTTACAAGAAGAATATCCATTGCTTCTGGTAAAAGATCGCATACTGCAATTAAGTCAAGATTATTATTTTTTGCCGCCTTAATATGATTGATGGCAATGCGTCCACACCCGATAAGTGCATACTTCATTTCTTTTCCCCCCTCGTACTTACAATACTGATTTAATTGTCTGGATCACAAGATTCTGTTCTGCTTCTGTCAAATATGGCGAAAACGGAACCCCAAAATTGCAATGTGCATATCTTATTGTATTCGGATACAATTCCGTCTTGTCCAAATCAAACGCATCCATCATGTGCATCTCTTTCGGATAATACAGAAGGGATGGAACTCCTGCATTTTTCATTGCATTTAATATTTTTGTTCTCTCATCTTCATCATGCGCTAGCATTACATACTGTGCATATGCACATCTGCAATCTCCCTCAACATGCGGAATTTGAAGAATGCCCTCAAACGCTTCATCATATTTTTTTGCGATAATCTGTCTTTTCTCCATTTCTTCCTCAAAAATATCCAACTTTGCCAAAAGCACTGCTGCCTGAATAGTATCCAATCTGGAGTTCACACCGATTCGCACATTATCATATTTGCTGGAACCTTTTCCATGTACCTTGATAGAATTGATTAATTCTGTAATATCGTCATCATCCGTAAAAACAGCGCCACCGTCTCCATAGCATCCAAGCGGCTTTGAAGGAAAGAAACTTGTACATGCAATATCGCCCATACTTCCACATTTTTTTCCTTTGTAAATAGAACCGATTCCCTGTGCAGCATCTTCGACCAGGATTAAATTGTGACGCCTGCAAATCTCAGCGATTGCATCAGCATCAGCTGGAATACCAAGGAAATCCACCATTACGACAGCCTTAGGATTTAGCTTTCCTTCTCTTTCAACCTGAATAATTTTCTTTTCCAACTCTTCCGGTGAAAGATTATATGTAACGGCATCGATATCGCAAAAAACAGGCGTCGCTCCTAACATACATGCCGGTTCAATGGATGCAATAAATGTCATGTCGGGGCAAAAAACAGCATCTCCTTTTCCCACCCCGTAGGCGAGATAAGCCAGCATCAAGGCATCTGTTCCATTACCACATGTAATACAATGTTTACGTCCAACATATGATGCCAGTTTTTTTTCTAACTCTCCAACCTCTCTTCCACCAATAAATCGGGCATTTGCCATAATATCCTGAACAGATCTATCAATTATGGGCTTCAATACATCATACTGTTTTTTCAAATTAATAAATTCCATTTTTACTTGCTCCTTTTTGAATTTGTTCCTTATTAGTTCAAGCACGCCTATTGCAAATTTCTTTGATTCAGCAAAACTATTAGTTTTAAAATAGCACAAATAGAATATTATATTTGGTACTATTAAACAGATAAATATTCTGCATACAAATTGAAGAGAACCTTCCGATGGTAACCGTGAACATATTAATATTGTTATCATGATACCTATCAGAGTGATCGTTGCCTGTCTAATCTGCAAGAATAAATATTCTTTTATATCCCGTTTGAAATAATACCTAAAAAGAATTTGTGCTCCCCAGAAAAAATTAATGACAATCAGAGTGACAATAGTCGCCAAGATAACTCCATGTATCCCCCACAAAATAACAAACAAAAAATTCAGTGCAATATTGGCTACTGCCTCAACGATTGGGCGTATTCGATCTTGCCACCATAGTCCTGCCGCTGTACGATACAGAAATACCATATCACCCATACATTGAACATAAAAATATGTGCAAAATAAGCCTGCCATTGTTCCATCGAGTAAAAGATCTTTTCCCATCCACATCTGCATGAATGGCTGAAGAAGTCCGGCAATACATACAGTACACCACCCAGCAATCCACATATAAATAAACACGAACTTACGAAAATCTTTATAGTTTTCGTCTGTAGTTTTCGCAACAATGCTGTCTCCCACACTTGCAGTAATAGATGTATTGATAATATTTAGAACACCAGCCACCGAGCTGATTATCATAAAATAGTTTTGATACTGCGTGAGTAGAACTAACCCCAAAAAAGCAGATATGATCACACTATCAAACGAAGTCCTCGTTGTACTGGAAAACTTATACAACATAATACCTATAACTCTTTTTTTTATTCTTCCTTTTAAGGTGTTATCAACTACTCCACGACATTTTATATCCGGATATAATTTCTTAGTTGCTAGTTCATAAAAAATATTTATCGCTACTGTTGATAACGGCAATAATACAGCATACAGATAGAAATTATGTGTTGTGACCAACACAATTATCTGTAATCCATACAGTACAATATTACAGATTAGTCCAATCATGCTTATTATGTCATTACGCTGATAAGCCGTCAGCAATGACGATTTGTATGCGAACATAAAATAGCTGATTACCGTATTTATTAAATAAATCAGATATAAAAGATAAATATTAATACTCTCTGGTATTGTCCCGTGGATAAACGTATTTAAAAACGGAAGTAATATCAAACCAATACCTAAGATAATGCCACCTATTATGTAATAAATTTTTCGATATAAACTCAGCAGCGCACATATTGTTTCGTTATCATCCCGATGAATTGGCTCATACATACAATAAACCATCGCATTACTAAAGCCTAACTCAGCTAGTGAAAGCATTGATAAAATAGAAGTAAACAAACTACTTAGACCTGTATACTGCGCACCGAGTTGATAGATCATAACTGATCGTACAACAAATGGGAGCAGTATAATGACAAGTTTGTAAATCACAGCCCAAATAATATTTCGTATTGAATTTACAGTTCTTGATTTCAAAAAGGTCTCCCTTCCTGCCTACCAGATTTTTTCAGAACATTTTCAATAATCTGATTCTGGCAAATTCTTGAATATTTCATCACATCCAGTTTAGAATCCAAATTCTCAAACCTGTGATCTAAAACATCTTTTATTGCATTAAATATCTCTTCTTTTGAATCACAAGCATAACCATGTTCAAAGCCACTCACTAATGATGCCAAAGGAATTTCTTTAGGAACTGCAGCTATTACTGGTTTGTTCCAAAATATATAGTCATATATTTTTGTTCCAACATCATCAGGGCTTGTGTCCTCAACTACAAATAAGTCAGCACTTCCAAGAATCGCCATACCTTTTGCATATTCCATCAAACCTTTACTTTCATAGCATTCGTCAGAAATACCGTTTTCTTTTATAGCCTCATCTATCCATGGATATCTTCTTCCTATATGTAATAGTTTTACCGGATATCCTTCTTTTCTGAGACGATCTATGGAGCATAAAACCGCTGTTGCTCGTTCTCTACTGTAGTACATGAATTTTCCAAACACAGCAACTGTAATTTCCTTGCTTTTAGGCAATGCTTCTATATTTGAAAGACGTTCTTCGTCAAAACCATTGGTAGCTACATATAGTTTTTCATTTGGAATCTTATATGCAGCCTGCATTTTTTCTCGATCAATAGCACTGATGCAAATAACGTTTTCAGCCGCATGAACCGCTTTATATTCACGTTTTCTAGTCACATATTTCAGTAAAGCCTTAATCGGACGTTTCCAAAAATCAGACTGTGTCTTTTCTGTTTTTAACTGAGGTCGATAGTTAATTGCTCCTAAATCACGAAAGTCAAGCACGCAAGGAGTATGATATTTTTCCCTAATCATTGGAATTGCTTCTAATGTAAAATATGGCCCACAGGTTGTTAAAATAGCATCAAATTCTTTCAAATTCACCAAATTAGGTAATAATTTCTTGAATTTTTTCCCTTCTACTATGTCTGAAAGATACGGAATGAACGAACATAATGCATTTAATTTAATATTAAACCCTATACAGTTAACCCCCTTTGGAGGTTGAGAACTCAATTCTGTCTCTGAATACCATGTCATTAGTTTTTCTTTTGAGTAACATACAACGCACACAGAATGTCCCTGTTGAATTAAATAACTAGACAAGCTAATCATCCTCACAGAAGGCACTTCTGAGCTTGGTGCATAATATGGTGCTATCAACAATATTTTCATATCTTATAGTTCCTTCAATTCTTTTGCGGTAAATTGAGTAATTCACCTAGCATATAATTTGTTTCTGGCGGGTTCCAATCTTGTGTGCCACTTGCCGGTGTAAAAGTCATTTCGCCAAATTTAATCGTCCCATCATTTAATCTGTAAAAATCAACTCTAACATACGGAAATCCCTCTGATAATTTCTCTGCCAACAGAATCATTTCATCCAGATTATCTGGTTTTTCAATATCAATATCTATTCTCGGATGATTATGTACAAAAGATTGCAACTTCCAATCTCTATCATAATATCCCATTTTCAGTTCGCTTTTTCTGTCCATTAGAAACTGAATATATTCCACCCTGCCTCCAAAGCAATATAGTTTGTAATCATATATATCTCCACCATAATTCTCCATATATTCTTCAGCAATAATCTTTGGGACAATATTCTTATAGTGCAATTCAAACCCTGCTTTATATGCAAAATTTTCATGCATCCAAAAATCTATTTTTCTTTTAGCATCTTCTATGTCTAATGGATTCTTGTCATCCACTATGATGTTCCAACCACTACCGTGATTGCACTTCAGCGCATATCTATCTGGCAACTTCGAAAAATCAATCTCATCAAAACTATCCCAGACACCAAGCAGGGGCACTAAATATCTCGAACCGATTTTTTCGCTCACCCAATCACGAACAAGATATTTATCCGCTAATTTTGTTTTCAATGGATTACGATCATACACTTTACACCACTGTAATTTTTGATTGAATGTCACCGGATGATTAAAGTCGATAGTATCTCCAGTGGACGCATGATACCACTTTGCTAATTCTTTAATATATGACTTTTCATCCAATGATTTATATGTTTCTTCTTTTTTCTTTACAGTGTGTAGGTAATCTCGTTTTCCACAAGCAACCAATATATAATCCAATGGATATCCAATTCCATAATACTGTGTTCTCGCAATCATTTGCGTTATTCTTTTACTCAACTGACTCATCGTGATTTCCTCCGAAATCAATTCTCTTTTTTATCTCCATTTTCCACTCATTTTTTAGAATATCTTCCAGTTGCGGATAATAATCGAGTATGTTTTTAAACTGCTTCCAGAAGAGTTTTTCTCCCCGGTCATTCACATAATTTAATGCTTCTGTCTGACTTCCCTCTACAAAATATAATGCAGGATAACTGTGTTTCACTACATTACATCTTAAGCCAGCTAATACGCCCATCAACCAAAACCAAATATCATCATTTGTTGGAGCTAACCTCATGAAAAGGCTTTCATCTGTCATATCCTGGGGCAGCGACTGTGGCGGATAGCAAGAGCCGCTGCCCCCGGTTAGCTTATGCAGATAAGATGGATGTTTATATATATCATAACCACCTGCCGTTGTCTCAAATTTTCCATTACGCATATAAAACTTGGTTACTCGGTGACAGTGAATATAATTAGGATTTTTTAAAAACTCATCATAGAGCCGTTGCACCATCTTTGGGTGATAATACATATCATCATCTGCCGTGATAATAACGGCATCAGGATATTTCTTAATCGTCGGAATCAACTTCTTATAAGATCTAATATCATTGCACCAATCAATAGTAAGACCGTATCTCTTCAAGGATAACAAGTCTTCTGGCAACCCAACCTCTTTCTCTGGAAACTGCTCATTTGCCAGCCAAAGAATGATCTTATTCGGTTTAGTTGTCTGCATCATTAGAGACTCGATAACTGTATGAATATACTGAATTCTAGCAGGATACGTTGTTAACGAGACAATCAATTCCTGTTCTCTTTTTTCATTAGAAACACCTGAAAAGCCACTTTTACGAGATAGCCGATTCCATCTATTTTTATGTACTGCCGGTACAAAGGGACGAGCCATCTCATCCATACACTGTTTTGCGGTTTTAGCAATGCCAACTGTATTAACTTTATAAATCACTTTTTTTACTTGATTCATCAACCCATCCCTCCATTCTTGCATCTCTAAGACAAACGTAGCCAGCACCCAAAAGCATCCAAAAACTGGTTTCAGTCCAAAATGTTCCAGATAAAAGAAGTCTTCCGAAACAATAACTAAATAATACTGCAAAAACTTCAAACCACGGGGAATATGGAGCCTGTTTTAGTACTTTTACAAATTTATAAATAAGTACAACTAATATAAGTGTTCCGCCCAACATACCAAAATCGAACAGTATCTCTATGACAAAATTATGCACATAGTTGCCTTCTCCAAAATAGAATTGATCTGAAAATGGGCCATACCCAATAGCATTGATTTTCTCAAAAGCCATTGAAAACAATGAAAGTCTTCCGTTATCGTATGTAGCTGAACCTGTAAGAAATCGACTAATTGTTCGTGATGATATTCCAACTGTATCTAAATAGCCGCTAAAAGCTAAAAGAATTTTTGTGAAATTTATATATATAATTAGCATTACTGCAATAATCAGAACACTAACAAAGAATTTCTTCGCCATAGATATATCTCTTCGTGGCAAAAACATGGTTCCATATTTCATGATAAAAAACATAAATATGCCAAGCAATGGACCTCTTGAGCCATAAGCTAAAATGACATAAGCAGACAACGCCGTCACACTAATCCAAAAAATACGTTCAACCAACTTCATATGCTCTTTATCATCCAATGCAAAATTCAGTGAGAACAAACACGGAAGCAGCATTCTAAACCCCAAAAACATATCATATCCCCACATATAGGAAGCTGCATTTTCAATATCAAAAGTATACGTATAATAGTAAATAACAAGAATGATAGTAATAACCTTGAAACATTTCTTCAGCTTTACTGGATCGTCCTGAATTGCCATGATAAAAAAACCTATAATTCCAGAAAAAAAAGTTATTGTAGATGGCAAAGCATAGCTTTCAAACATAAAATCGTTTTTTAAGTTAATTACCATATAAAATGAAAACACCGAAACTATTCCTAATATAAAATATAAATACATTTTCATAAATGGCTCTTTTTTAACTGTGAACAAATATACTAGTGGTATATATGTTAAAAATATCAACAGTAAATGTGCTAAAGATGATGACCCAATCATCTTATTTAGCCATGGATAAAATGCTGGAAAACACATAAATATAAAAAAGATCCATGTCTTAATATTTGAATTTTTTTTTGATGTGCTATAATCAACTTGTAACATTATACGCTTCTCCATCCAGTTTCATTTATGAAACCTATACTACCCTGTGAATCCATATGATTTTTTAGTTATTACACGTCGTATTAAATATCCCATATATCTAACCAAATATAGTAATGAAACATGATTTTCTTTCAAGATTCTAATTCCATCCTTATATTTCTTTTTACAAAGTGCAACCCGAAACCTTTCCAAAGATATAACAGCAATCACACGCTTTCTATCTTTTTCGTTCAAACGGCTAATTTTTTCAGCAAACTTGCACAGATAATGCTGTGTATATCCCTCTATTTCTTCAAAAGACCTATTTTTCCTGTCACCCTCCTGATAAATAGTCAAAAGGATTTCATCTATATAAGCAATCTTATAATGTTCCAACGCTCGTGCCAAAAACTCAATATCCTGGTTTCTAAAAAATGATTCATCGTAACCGTCAATCTCATCTACAACACATTTTCTAAGAAACAAGTTAGAACCAGATCCCATAAACATCGTACGCATCAAGGCATCTACATAACAATTTCCACTGCGTTTTTCTGTAGAAATTTGATTTTCTCCATGTTCCTTTATTAACCGATACCCCGTATAGCAAGCTCCCCATGACACATCAAGTTTTTCAAGGCAGTCAACCTGCTTTTCAATTTTTGTTCTGTCAATTTCATCGTCATCGTCAAGAAATGTAATATATTTACCCTTTGACTGTTTCCAGCCAGTATTTCTCGCTGCTGAGCCGTTCATATTTTTATTATGTTTTAAGTATTTAATGTGTGGATTTTCATTATATTTACGCATTTCTGCCTCAGTAGCGATTCTGCCCTCAGTATCCGGATCATTATCATCCACAACAAATATTTCGATATTTTGATATGTTTGTTTTAAAACAGATTCAATACATCTATCTAAAAATTCAGGTCTACCATAAGTTGGAATTACAACCGATACCAAAGGTTTTTCTATCATGATTATTCTCCCTTATCTCCTAACCAGAAATGTGCTGTCATTCTCGATTTGTTTCAGCATCTCATTTCTTCTAATTGCATTGCTCTCATATTTTTCTTTAAACTTATCCCAACTACTTATAACTCTCGCTGGATTTCCGCCAATTATAATATTGGAATCGTTAAATGATCTTGTAACAACAGAACCCGCTGCAACAATGATATTGTCCGCTAAACTAACACCATATAAAATTGTAGAATTCTGACCAACAAAACAATTGTTTCCTATTAGGATTTTCCCATATACGTCCCCACGTGAACCAAATACTAACTTTGCACTGTTATCATGCGTAACAAATGTAACATTAGTCGAAATAATTGTTTCATCACCTATCTCAATTAAAAACGGCTCTTTTGTCAGTAAATAAGAACAAATTGTACAATTATTTCCAATTTTTACCCCCCCCCGACGATAATAATCAACTATTATCTCATGAGATTTCAATATTTTACTTTTGATTCTTGCAATCTGATATCCAATATTTTTCATAACGCCCTCACAGTCTGCTGATAGTGTTTTCAACTACATTCTTTTTGTCGAATAATTTTTCCATTCTCTTTCTCCCAGCCAATCCCATTTCTTTTCTTTTCTCATAACTTAAACCAGTGAAATTTTTCATCGCCCTATATAAGTCATCTGGATTCTTTTTTTCTACTAAATATCCAGTTACACCATCCTCTACGGCTTCCAAGCATCCGTGGATATTAGTTGTAATGACGGGACGCCCCGAGGCGGCACTTTCGAGATTTGTGTTTGCCATTCCTTCATGCCATGACGGAAGAACAAAACAATGCGCAGCTGAAATAAAAGGAGTCACATCCATCTGATACCCCTGGTAATTTAACCAACCCTCTGCTTCATACTTTTCAATAATCTCTTTATAATTTTCCTCATAACTACCGAGGAGATCCAAAGAACAGTCGATGCCATCCGCATTTAGTCTGTGCATCACTTCAAACAACTCATCTATTCCTTTTTCTTTCATCACTCTACCCATGAAAAGGAACTTGGTAGTTTCACCTGCTGGATATTCAGTCACATGGTATCTAGTCAGATTTACACCAGCTCCCATCAAGAGACACGTTTTCTGCTCTGGAACAATTCCCAATTTAATAAATATCTGACGATTTTCTTCATTCTCGAAAAATACTGTTTTTGCTTCCTTTAAGCTAAACTTATACATAATTGTAACAATCCGGTTCAGTATTCCTTTGTTTTGGAATGCAGTGCCAAGACCAGTAATGTTGACTACATAAGGAACACTCCGAAGACAGCACGCCAAACCTCCATAAATATTAGGTTTAATAGTATATGTAATCACTAAGTCAGGTTTTTCTCTTTTTAAAATTGCCAAAATTCTTCTAAAGAGTGTAAAATCTTTTTGTGGATTCATTCCTCTCCTATCAACAGGCAAGTCAAAAACCTCACATCCTAGTGCTTTTATTGCAGATACCGATCCATTGTCAGGAGTGTATGCGCAAACCGTGTTCTTTTTTAACAGTTCAGCAATCAGTTCTTGCCTAAAACCAAATAGTCCCTTACTGCTGTTCGCTAAAATAATTATCTTCATACCGTTTTATTTCCTAACCATGATCTCGTTGTATTTCATCATGTAAATATCCTCATCATAGGCGCCAATTTGATTCTGATTGATTCTACCAGCAAGATTTTCTATTATTAATTTCATATGATCAACACCACATTCATAGGCATGTGGATATCCCCCACCAAAACGAGGATTAACTTCACTTATGAAATATTCACCATTTACCTCAAAAATATCAATATCAATCTGTCCTCTATATCCGGCTTCGGATACAAACTTATTTATGAGTTCAAATAGTTTTTCATCTTTGAAAGATACCGCTTTATCTGTCTCTCCTGCACGCATAAGAATCTTCTTCTTAGTGAAGATAGAAACAACCTCTCCACTGATCATATCGATGTAAACATCAGCACCGATTTCTTGGCCATCAAGGAATTCCTGGATCATCAGTCCTTCACTGTGTGCAAATAGGAGCTCAACTGTCTCCTTATCATTTACCTTTGAGATTGCGATACTCGCACTACCTCGTGCTGGCTTTACAAAAACAGGATATTGTGCTTTCCCTGCTTCCACATCCGCAAAGAATTCTTCTTTATTCATATAGGATTTAGCACACTTGTACCCATGAGAAGTAAGCCATTTATACATTTCATACTTGTCCAGAGACATTTCGCAAAGCTCATACAAAGAGCCAATAACAGTCGTACCAACTGCTGCGAACTTCTCTTTGTTCTCCGCCAACAATGATAGTTCTGGATCAATAAGGCTAAGAACGCCATCGATTTTCTCTTTCTTACATATGTCGAGAATAACATCCAAGTATCCTGGTGCTGTCATTCTCGGTACAGTAAAATACTTATCAGCTTCATAGATTGAAGGCGCTAAATTACTCATATCTGTACAGATAACATTTCCATTACCCGCTAATGCCTTCTTAAAATACTGTACAATCTTATTTCTTGTTCCTGAACTTAATAATAAAATATTCATGTATTACATCCTCCCCAAATCATCAAAAAACAGAGGTGTTCCACCAGTGTGGATGAATAGTACTTTTTTATCTTTAATCTTTTCTCTTTCTATATATTTCCTCATACCGAGATAAGCTTTACCAGTATATGTACTGTCCATCGGAATACCGTACTTAATCATCGACGCTATTATTGTCTCTGTAATTTCATTATTTTCTTTTCCATATCCGTCTCCGGTGTATTCGTCTCTGAAGATTGTTTTCTCTTGGATTTCATCATTTTCTGCTTCCGGCATATACTCTTTAACGCTGTCAATTACAACATCTCTGCCTCTCGGATTCTTTCTCGCGATACTAATTCCCACAATCTTTCTATCATCTTTATACTTCATCTGCCCACACACAAGTCTCGCATGTGTTGTCCCAGTGCCGGAGGCAAAGAAGATATAATCAAAATGGATATTCTCTGTTCTCTCGCATTTTTTAATCTCTTCGTAGCATTGCACATAGGCTTCTGTGCCAATATTCCCATGGCCGCCGCCCGGAATGAAATACGGATTATGTCCTTCACTTCTCAGCTCTTGTAGCTTGTTCTCAATGGTGTCGTGGACCTGCTCTACTGGCACTGTAGTAATCTCTGCGCCAAACAAGTCCATAAACCGTCTGTTAAAGGTCGAGTCTGAAACCTCCGCAGGTCCTATGATACAGCATTTCATATTTCTAGCCGCTGCCATGTTTGCAATAATGCGGCAATGGTTGGAATGGCTGCTACCGTAAGTCACAACGCAGTCATAATTGCCCGCATCGATTTCCTGAAAGAACAGAAAACCTTTCCGGACCTTATTTCCACCAAAGGAATACGGTATTAAGTCATCTCGCTTGATGAAGAGGCTATTGCCGAATTCGTTTCCCAGATAGGTAATAGGTGTCATGCCATGTGAAAGCAAATAATCGGCTTTTGTAATCCCGTATGCAATACGGTCAACAAACCGTCCTCTGGAAAGGAGGTCATGTTTCAGAATACCTTCTTTTTTAAAGCCGACTCGTTCAAAAAGTTTCTGAGCGACTTTATTTTCGGTTTCTGTGTACAAATATACTTTCTCCAACTTCAGGTCACGAAAAGCGTATTCTAAAAGCAACTCAGATGCTTTTGATGCCACACCGTGTCCTTTGAATCTGGTTTCTCCCATAGAAACATAATATTCCGCTTTCTGATTTTTTCGATCTACGGACAATAAACCAATCAAACCAACCGGTGTTCCATTTACTTCAATAACAGCGTCATAGCGTTCAGTCCTACCCCTGTTCTTTTCAAACCAAATGCAGGTTTTCTCATACTCCAATGGCAGATCATAATGCAGGAACTGGTTATTCTCTGGATTATTTATCCAGTTAACCTTTAATGCAATATCTTCAAATGTAAATTCTCTGATTGTTACTTTCATTTCACGCCACCTCCAATTGAAGTGGCACATAACGAGTGTAATAATCAGTCAGGAAGTACCCCCCCCCCGATAAATTTTTCCATTATGTACACTGAACAATATTTCCCATTTATAAATCGCTCCGCTTTTAGTTCACCAACTTTTCCAAAGCCAAGTTTCTCATACATATGCACAGCGGAATCGTTATCCGACACCACAAACGCCTTTATCTTTCTAAGATTAAGATATCTAACTGCAAATTCTTCAATAAGCCGATATGCCTCAGAGCCAAGTCCCTTGCCGTGTTGTTCAGATTCTCCAATAAACACTCCAAGTTCACAGGTACGATGAATCCAGTTGATTCCATACAATCCAATCATGCCTATTGCATCTGCACCCTTTAACTGAATCATAAACCGCTTGTTTTTTCCTGTCGTATCCATTAAATCATCCAGCCACTTTTCCTGTGTATCAATCGACACAGGCATATATCCACCGCCAAGATTTTGATAAATTTCCTCACTATTTTTCCATGTATTCAACTTAGTAAGATCTGCACGTTCTATGGGGCGTAATTTTAGGCGATCACTTTCTAAGCACTTCATTTTTTCTCCTTCACAATCACTTGTTACTTATGGGCATATATATTTTTACTGTTTAAGACAACCTTCACCGTCTCTATAAGAATACGTATGTCGAAAAGAACGCTAAATTTATCAACATACTCTACATCATAGGCAATCCGTTCATCCCACGTTGCAGAATTGCGGACTCTCGCTTGAGCAAGCCCCGTCATTCCAGGTCTCATGTCAAATCTACGTTTGGAAAAGTCCGAATACCCTTCATATCCTTTATATGGGTGATATGTAACCGGAGGACGAGGACCAACAAGGGACATGTCTCCTTTAAGCACATTAATTAATTGGGGCAGCTCATCTATGCTGGTCTTTCTCAAGAAATGACCTATAGGTGTGATACGATCATCAGTATCATCCTTAACTTTCAAACCAGTTCCCATATGCTCTGCATTAACAACCATAGTCCTAAATTTAATAATCTTGAAAACCCTTCCTTTATAACCCAAACGTTCCTGCCTAAAAAAAACAGGACCAGGTGCAGTAACCTTTATGATTATTGCAATAATCAGTAAAAACGGAGAAATAACAATCAATCCAATTCCACTTCCTAAAATGTCTATGGTACGCTTTATAGCTAAATTCAATTTACGAACCATGCTTTTCAATCCTTCCACTCAAACCGTATCACTCAAAGCATTTTTTGATTACGTCAATGATCCTTTCCTGCTGTTCTTTCGTCATCTTGTTATCACTCGGCAGACACAAACCTCTTTCAAAGATATCCATACCTACATCCAGGCAACCGCCGACAATGTAAGCGTTGGTTCTGGCTCTTCCATTGCCATCACGAACCACAAACGGATTCATGCGATAAATCGGCTGCATATGCATGGGCTTCCAAATCGGACGACCTTCCGCATTGATGCTGGCGATAGCTTCCAGAATCTCAGTAGGACAGCTCTTTCCATGTTCTCCAACATAGAGGGCTTCCTGCTCCCCTCTGACCTGCTTGCACATAGCGTCTTTGTCAATGATCATGCAGCTCAGCCAGAAGTTCGGTTCACTGTTCTTTTCATCATAGGGATTCATCTGCACCGGAAGGTCTTTTAAGCCTTCCTTGTAACGCATATAGATTGCCTTCTTCTGGGCAATATGATCCTCCAAATGGGGCATCTGGTTACGAACAATGCCTGCAATTATATTGCTCATGCGATAGTTATACCCCAGCTCCTCATGCTGATACCACGGAGCACGCTCTCTGGACTGAGTAGACCATTTACGAACCTTGTCTGCGGCTTCCTTGCTGTCAGTCAGCAACATACCACCGGACGAACCGGTAATAATTTTGTTTCCATTAAAGGAAATTGCATTGTATGTACCGAACACACCAGTCTGAATGCCCTTATAGGATGCACCCAAGGATTCTGCAGCATCCTCGATAATCACAGCACCGTGCCGGTTACAGATTTCCCGGATTTCGTCAATCTTGCCGGGTGTACCGTAAAGATGCGCCACCACGACCACTTTGATTTCAGGATATAACTCAAAGGCTTTTTCCAACGCAACCGGGTCCATATTCCAAGTGTCGTACTCGGTGTCGATGAACACGGGGATGCCACCCTCATAAACAATGGGGTTCACCGTGGCATCGAAAGTCATATCGCTCGCCGCAACAAAGCGGTTTGCAAGCGCACCCGTTCCGGAAGCCGGTTTTCCATATACCTTTTCACCTGCCAGCTTCATAGCCAAATGCAGTGCGGCAGTACCAGCAGAAAGTGCAACAGCATACTTACAGCCAACCTTCTCACAGATCTGCTTCTCCACCTCGTTGATATTTGCTCCCACAGTAGACATCCAATTAGTTTCATAAGCTTCCATAACATAGTTCATGGAATCCGAATACATGGTAGGTGAAGACAGCCAGACTTTATTTTCAAATTTCTCGTAATTGTTATCAGGATTAAACATCTCTCGTTCCCCTCATCACTGCGCCGATACATCTGCGCACTTTCTACATTTATATTGATACAATCTGTCCGAAAACAGACTGTGATTCACTTATGAACGACAAACAGCCCACCGCCAGACATGGCGTGTGAGCTAAGTCAATTCCCCCTTATAAGATTTTCTACTCAGGATTGTGGGTCAATTCATGAGTATCCAAGAAGCCATCTTCACCTCTCGGATTCTCTGACCTACTCCAGTTTCCGCAGAAAATTTCAAATAACGGGACTGACTTAGAGCCGAAAACCCTTGTAAATTCAAGGCTTTTTCTTGGTTGTCTCTATTATACAGCTATCACCCGTCTTCCTTCCAAAACGCCATGGCCAATAGCTGGTTTACCATACAAGGCATCCCCCGCTAGTTTCATACACAAATGCAACGCCGCTGTACAGCTTGACAAGGCCACCGCGTATTTCACGCCGGCCCTTTCCGCCGCGATCCTCTCCACCTCATTGATGTTCTGACCCACAGTGCTCATCCAGTTCGTTTCGTACGCCTCCGTTACGAACATGAGCTCTTCTGAGTGCATGGTGGGACTGGCCAGCCATATCTTCTTGTCAAAGGGCTGTATATCATTTTTCCGCACAAATGCCATATATCTTGATCTCCTTTGGTGGTCGATGTACTTCCATCAACCGATAAGTAGCCGCTTATTCCGTCCCGTCCTCGTTCACATCCTCCGGGCGTATGAACGTTGGAACAACGCGCCGCAACGCCTCCTTGGCCGCCGCGTTATCGCCCGTCTCACAGGCCTCTTTCAATATCCGCAGCTTCTCTTCTATCACTTCCGCATTCAGCGGTGTGTCACGCTCAATAAATATCAGGCTATTCTCTGTCTCGTCCAACTCCTCCGTTATGACCAGCAACTCCTCATACAGCTTCTCGCCGGGGCGCAGCCCGACCTCCACGATCTCGATGCCCTGCACACCGGACAGGCGGATCATGCTCTCCGCCAGCTCCAGGATCTTGACTGGCTGTCCCATATCCAGCACGAACAGTTCGCCGTTTCGAGCGATCGCCCCGCTTTGGAGCACCAACTGGGACGCCTCCGGGATGGTCATGAAATAGCGAACGATCCTCTTGTCTGTGATCGTCACCGGGCCGCCGTTGGCGATCTGCCTCCTAAATAGCGGGATGACTGAACCAGCGCTGCCCAGCACGTTGCCGAACCGGGTCGCGCTGTATTTCACTCGCCCGTGGGTGCTGGCACTCTGCACGATCATCTCGCACATACGCTTGGTCGCGCCCATAACATTGGTAGGGTTGACAGCTTTATCCGTGGACACCATCATAAACCGCTCCGCGCTGTATTCCTCGCACAATTCCACCAGGTTCTGCGTGCCAAATACGTTGTTGTAAACGGCCTCCACGCAATTATGCTCCATCAGAGGAACGTGTTTGTGGGCAGCGGCATTGATGATAATCTGCGGGTGGTACGCCTCGAATACACTTCGCAGTGCCCGTTTATCCGTTATGGAGCATATCTCGATATGCAGATCCAGTTCAACTCCATAGGTGAGCCGCAGTTCCTGCTGCACATCATACGCGCCATTTTCGTAAATATCAAGGATGATGATCTGCCGCGGCTGCATTTTCGCCAACTGGCGGCACAGCTCAGAGCCGATCGACCCGCCGCCGCCCGTCACGAGCACGGTCTTATCCTTGTAATACGCGTTGGTTCGTTCATCGGAGACAACCAGCGGCTTCCGAAACAGCAGCTCCTCTACATCAAATTCACGGAGATGGCGTTTTCCACTCGCCGTATACACAGTCGGGTAGTCATAGACCTTGAGCTTATAGCCTGCGTCCGTGTAGTACGCATAAAGAGATCTTTTCTTGTCCATGCTTAGAGACGGGATGGCGAAGATAATCTCCTGAACCTCATACTCGCGCAGCCGTTTCAGCGTAGCCTCATCCTCCGACCAAACTGGAATGCCGTGGATCTCCCGTCCAACTTTGGCCTTATCACTGTCAATAAAGCACCGAGGCATATACGCCGCCTCATCGTTGCTCAAAAGCTCCTCCGCCAAGCTGACACCAACGCGGCCCGCGCCAATAATCGCCACCTTGATCTTTTGGGCATTTCGCGCATTCTCCGCCTCGATGCCGGAAAATATATACAGCAACCGGGAGAGAAAACGCCCCAGTATCGTATCACGGTCTCCGCACTTATAGGCATAGCGATACACCATACGCAGCGCCAGTGCCCCCAACAGGTTCAAGCAGGCCAGGGATAGCATTCTGGCAAATGTGATACGTTCTACGGGGAGCAGCAACTCCAACAACACGCACAGAATAAACGCCGCCGCATCGGTGATCAGTAACCGAATATAGCACTGGATGCCTCCGTACCGCCACACCTGGCGGTACACCTTCCCCACAAAACGGGCAGAAAAAATGCACAGTCCAAACAGGCCTACTTGTTGCGCCAATCCCGTCGGAGAGAGCCTGTCGCTTCCCCGGTACAGAATCAGCAAAAGCACCACTGCCGCAGCGAATACGATCAGATCGTATACCATCAGCGGCCAGCGGATATTCGGTATGCCCATCTGCTGTGTGTGTTTTATCTCATTCTTTTCATTTATGGTCATTCGTTTTTCCCCCAGTAAACAGTGCACGATCTTGCTCTATCCACCGCTCCTGTACCGTCCTTTCTTCCCTCAAAAAAGAACGCAAGCGGCTACCATGCACATACTACTATATAACACTACAAAATAGCCAAAAAGTCAATAGCTCACAGCAAAAAATATGAGATTTTAGCTCGAAACTGGTAAATTTTTTACGAAAAACGGAAATGCAATATCCCCCCCATCCGTCGCCCGCATCGCTCCTCCCTACCGTCCCGCCGCCGTGCGCCCTTGCAGCTCGGCGCGGGGACGCTGGCAGCCATGACGCTTTGGCTGCGGTAAAATGTTTGAAAAACCCGCCGCCTATCTTGACAACCGCGAAAAATGCTACTATTGTATACGAAGAA